>OFHG01000025.1_pt1 | contig 74068 bp, 63 predicted proteins | sample 1521931 | NCBI WGS metagenome assembly OFHG01 (sample SAMEA2468438, study PRJEB22500) | soil metagenome | biome: Glassland; feature: Farmland; material: Clay | place: Australia | collected 2013-01-31 | depth 0.55 m
CGGCAGGCGATGCCGGTAGGTTTCCTCCTGCTCCGCATCGAAGGAAACGATCTTGTCGAGGATATGAAACCGGGCCAGCGACGGGTTCACGTAGCGAAGCGCGGGCAGCGTTTCGTTTTCCGGCGGCGTCGTGTCGAGCGCCGGGATCTTCGCCTCATCGAGGCGCGCGCCGCGCATAAACCTGGATTTGTCATACGCGTGATTATGCACGACCTCCAGGATGAGGGCGTAGCGTTCGCCCCCGAACGCCATGATCTTGAAGAGCAGGCGGTTCGTATCGTCGAGTTTCGCCCGGTAGAGCTCATGATCGACGAGCTTCTTGACTTCAGCGGAGCGAAAATCGTCGTTTGCCAGAAAGCTTTTGACCTTCTCGTACTGTCGCTTGACCCTTGCCGTTTCCAGGTCGCTGTATTCGATTACCTTCACGGGACCGCCTCGTTTTGCCGCATCCTCTGAGTCGAAGAAAAGGCGGGGTTTCCCCCGCCTTGTGTTGTCGCATTATCGCATTACCTTGTTTCTTTTTTATTCCGCGCAACAATCCGCAATTACACCGAGGGTCTCGGATACAATCCCGCTGCCTTGACGATCCCTTCGATGGCGCTCTCCCATTCGATGGCCTGGATGTGCACGCCCTTTACGCCGGGGGTCTCCAGGACCTGGTGAATCAGCTCAATGGTGATCTTGATGCCTTCGGCCTCCTGGAGCTCCCTGGCCTTCTTCTTGTCTTCGCCGGCGGCCGCTTTCGCCTTGTTCATCCGGTCGATAAGGGACTTCGGGACCGACACTCCGGCAACGGAGGAATCCATATACTTCAGCATCATGGCGCTCTTCGGCACGATGATGCCGCCGAGGATCGCGGTGCGCTCGTGGAGGCCCATGTTCCGGATTTTGGTCATCTGCGCGCGAAAGCCCTCGATATCGTAAATGCCCTGGGTCTGGATGAAGTCGGCCCCGGCATTCACCTTCTTCATGAGATTGATCGGCCTGAAGTCGATGGGGTCGGCCATGGGGGTCCAGGAAGCACCGATGAAAAACTTCGGCGGCACTTCGATTGGGTCCCCACCGTCCTGCTTGCTTTCGTCGCGCATCTTTTTCAGAATCCCGACGAGCTGGCAGGTGTCGACGTCATAAACGTTCTTTGCGCCGGGGTGGCCTTTGAGCCGGCCGGCTGCGCTGAATTTCTGGTGGTCTCCGGCAAGGCAGAGGCAGTTCTTGAGGCCGAGCGCGGCAGCGCCCAGAAGGTCGGCCTGCATGGCAATGCGGTTTCGGTCCCTGCAGGTCATCTGCATGACCGGCTCAAGTCCTTGCTGGAAGGCAATGGCGGCGGCAGCAATGCTTGAGATCCGGACGACCGCGGTCTGGCAATCGGTGATGTTCGCAGCGTCGCAGAAGCCTTTCAGCTGTTGTGCTTTCTTGACGACCTCGTGGGGATCGGCGCTCATGGGCGGGCCGAGTTCTGCCGTGACCGCGGGCTTGCCGCTCGCAAGTACTTTTTCGAGTGTGCTTCCGCTCTTCATTATTTCTTCCCTCCCGCAGCCTCAGTCTTCGCTTCTTCCTTCTCCTCGTACTCCTTGATATGCTCCAGTGATATCCGTCGCGGCCCGCCGTCGCGTGACGTGGACCAGTTGCGCGGAGGTATGACCGCGGACAGTTTTTCAAGCGTGCCGAGCTTTGTCATGCGTTCAACAATAAGGTACCAGGCGCAATCGATCTCGTTGCTCACTTCGCACTTGCCCTTGTTCGTTCCGCCGCAGGGCCCGTTCATGAGCGTCTTGGCGCAACGTGCAACAGGACAGATGCCCCCGGTCAAATGCAGGATGCAGTCTCCGCATCCCGCGCAGAGTTCCTTGAACACGCCCGGCGCTTCAACAGCGCCGTAGAATGAGGTGTTGATGCCCGGGTAGACCGGTATGGTCCCGGTCCGGTCCGACAGGAAATTGACCCCCACACCGCAGGCCGTGGAGAGCACGAGGTCATATTTCTTTACCTCGTCCATGACAGGATCGAAATACTCCGGTTCGCAGTGGCGCATGACCCCCATGTGGTTCACGACCATGGTCTTGCCTTCCTGGGCCGCCTTCATTTTGATGAGGGACGCGATAGTCTCTGCTTCCTTCTCCCCGCCGGCATGGCAGATAGCAACACAGGTGTTGCACCCGAACACAAGGACCTTCTTAAAATCCTTCACCATGTTCCATATTTCTTCAATTGGTTTTTGTGATCCAACGATCATAGGTCAGTACTCCTTAGAGTGTTGATATCTGCTCAAATAATTATTACTTCGTCTTTATCCCGATACTTTTAATGCGACTTGAAAACTCCGAGCACGCCGCGGCGTACGGATTGCCGCCGTTCGTCGACGTGGCGGAGAGAATCTCGACACGATTCTTCTCCATCCCGAGCGCCCCGATCAGCTCCTGGGCGCGCTTGACGCGGGCGTTCACGCGCGGGGCAATGTCCCGGTACTTGCACGTCCCGTCGTTGCAGCGCACCACGGCAACGCCGTCTGCGCCGCTTTCAACCGCTTTCAGAATATCGAGCACGTCGATCCTGCTCGTGCAGTGGACCGGGACGATCTTTATATTCTTCTGCACATCGAAGCCGAGGACGCCGACATGATGGGTGCACATGAAGGCGACGACAACCGGCTCCTGACGTTTCGGGTCGCTCATGCCGATGAGCGAAGGCATGTTGTTCCGGTGCTCCCGCACGTCATAGCTCACCATGCTGATGGCCTCGCCGGGGCACTCCGGGGCGCAGAGGCCGCAGGCCTGGCAGTACTCGGGCCGGATCTCGGAGTGGGACGTTACCACCGGCGCGCCGTAGGGGCATATGCGCATGCAGGTAAGACAAGCCATGCACTTGTTCTTGTCCACGATGGCTCCGCCGCCGCAGCCGCGGCACCGGCCCGCTTCCTTGAGCGCTTCGGCCTCGTCGTAGCCGATCTCGAAGTGGACCATGGTATCGCAGCGGGTTTCAGGAGGAAGGTGCTTGATCTTCTGGCGCGGCTCTTTTGCTATCTTCTCCACGAGCTCCGGGGGCATTTGCGCGATCTTTTCCTTTTCCTGCGAGGGGAGCTTTCCTTCAATGGATTCTCCCTGACAGAAGAGATGGATGGCCAGAGCGGCGCGGTGGCCGTTCGCAACCGCGGCAATGGCCGAGCCCGGGCCGGTCACGACCTCGCCGGAAAGGAAGACTCCCTTGGCGCTGCTCATCTGGGTCTTCTGGTCCCACTCCACGCGGCCGCGCTCGTCGACGTTGACCGCGCTCCCCTTCAGGAATGAGATATTCGACATCTGGCCGATGGTGATAATGATGGTGTCCGCTTCGAGGACGGTCGTCTGATTCTCGTCGTACGCGGGAGCAAACCTCCCGTTCGCGTCAAAGACCGATTTGACCTTTTTCACTTCGAGACCCAGGACCTTGTCTCCTTCGCGCTTGACCGCCTTGGGCCCCCAGCGGTGGTTGATCGTGATGCCTTCCTCGACCGCCTCGTCCACTTCCCATTTCCACGCCGGCATCTCTTCGGCGCTTTCAAGACATACCATGGAGACCTTCTTGACGCCGAGCCGCCGGGCCGTTCTGGCAACGTCCATGGCAACGTTACCGCCGCCGATCACGAGCACATTTTTCCCGAGCGCCGGCTTTTTCCCGAAGGCCACATCAGTCAGAAACGGTATGGCAAGTAGGATTCCGGGGCCGTCCACGCCGGGAATCGGGATCGAGCGGCTCAGGGAAAGCCCAATCGCGACCAGCACTGCGTCATGCTTCTTCGTGAGCTCGTCGAGCTTCACGTCCTTGCCGATCTCGCAGTTTGTCTTCACTTCGATGCCCTTGGATACGACATCGTCGATATCTTCTTTCAATACTTCCCTCGGCAGACGATAGGGGGGAATGGCCGAGACCAGCATGCCGCCCAAGGCCGGATGTCGCTCGTAGATCGTGACGCCGTAGCCGAGATTCGCCAGATCGTTCGCTGCCGCGAGCCCGGACGGCCCTGAGCCGATGATACCGATGCTTTTGTTTTTTGTTTTCGGTATGAGCCTCCGTTTGGCACGGCGGTAATCGAGTGATTTCTCGATGGCGAAGCGTTTCAAGTGCCGGACCGAAAGAGGCTCGTCCACGTCGCATCTGCGGCACGCCTGTTCGCAGGGGTGATGACAGATCATGGAGCAGACCGAAGCGATGGGATTGGGCGCCGTGATGACCTCGAAGGCCTCGGTGTACCTGCCTTGGGCGATCAGGCCTACGTACGCCTGCACGTCCGTGTGCGCGGGACACGCCGCGCGGCACGGCGAGTAGGGCCTCGTCTCTTTGATATCGGCCCCGTAGGGACGGTAGGGTTTCACATCTTCCGTTTTTTCAGGTGCCATGAATTACTCCCACTCTCATTTCGGATTGCGGATTGCGGATTGCGGAATGAAAACACTGGACATCGAAGTCTATTTTTTCTCCGTGCCTCAGCCTGCACCCGGCGTTTACGAGTGCGGCAGCGCGAGTGCAGAGCGCGTCTCCGTGATGAACTTTAGCAGCTATTCCTTCTTCGTCAACAGCTCCAGCATTTCCAGGCGCGTGGATTCCTTGCTGCGGAAACTGCCCCGCACGGCGGAAGTGACCACCCGGGCGCCCGGCTTCTTCACGCCGCGCATGCTCATACATAAATGCTCTGCGTCAATGACCACCATTGCGCCCTTGGGTTTGAGCCTGCTCACGATCAGGTCGATAAACTGCGCGGTGAGCCGCTCCTGCACCTGGGGCCTCTTGGCAAATATCTCCAGTGCCTTGGCCAGCGAACTGATGCCGACGATCTTCCCCGCGCCCGGAATATAGGCGATATGCGCCTTGCCGGAGAACGGCAAAAGATGGTGTTCGCACATCGAGTGAAAGGGTATATCGCGGATCATCACCATCTCGTCGTGGCTCTCGCCCGCCATAGGCTTCATCAACTCTTCGGTGTTCGCGGAGATGCCGGAGAAAATTTCCCCGAACATCTCGGCCACGCGCTGCGGCGTGTCCTTCAGCCCGGGCCGGTCCGCATCTTCACCGATGCCTTCGAGCATGAGCCGAACTCCTTTTTCTATTTTTTTACTGTCCATTTTGAAATTTGGCACTTATTATTTGGAGCTTGTCTCTATGACTCTCGTTTCCGTCACGATCTTCTGTACGGGAACATCATGTGCCGCAGCAGGAACCGTTGGTACGATCTGGATATCGAAGGCCACGGCAACGGTCAGCTTTTTAAACGTAGAAAGGAGTTTGTCGTAAAACCCAGCTCCATACCCAAGCCTGTTGCCTTGCTCGTCGAATGCCGCCCCCGGCACGATAATGACGTCCAGTTCATCGAGCTTCACCGGCGCAGATCCACAGGGCTCGGGAATTCCCCATGCGCCGGGAGACACATCTCTATCAAAATTCCTTATCTCGAAAAGCTCAAGTTCGTCGCCAATGACCTTCGGGAGAATTACCCTTTTGCCGTCGCCGAGGGCCCGACGGACCATGGGGATAGTGTCCACCTCGCTCCGGAATGACGCGAAGAACATGACGGAATGCGCCGACTTGAATTCAGGCAGAGAAAAAAGCCGCTCTTCGATCTGCCTGCTTTTCGATGATCGCTGTGCCGGCAATAAACTGTCACGGGCAGCCAGCACTTTTTTTCTGATCTCTTTTTTCAAGTGAGGGATTTTATTTTTTCATCAACTGGTCGAGCGCTGCCTTGATCTTCTTCGCCTCTTCCCGTACGCCGGGAGAGGCGTCGTAAGGAGATTTCCCGTCGAGATCGGCCGTCACCGCATCTCCGGCATAGCTCATAAAGCCGAGGAACTTCATGCCTTCGAGACGCCGGAGGATGAAGTCCTTCTCGGATTCCTGCCGAATCTTATTACCCACGACAAAGACCTCTTTTACGCCGAGGCCGCGGGCGAGCGATTCGATCTGCCGGGCCGTCTGCATGCTTCGCTGGCCGGGCTCGACTACAACGATAAAGGCATTGACGCTGCCTGCGGTGCCGCGGGTCAGGTGCTCGATACCCGCTTCCATGTCGAGGATAACAACCTCGTCGAGCCTGAGAATTAGATGGCTGATCAGACGGCGAAGGAGCACGTTCTCGGGACAGTAGCAACCGGAGCCGGCCTCTTTGGACTTTCCTACAACCAGAAGACGTACACCTTCGTGCCTGATACTATAGGCCTCCGGGATGTCATCCACCTTCGGGTTGAGGCTGAACATCCCGCCCGGCGAACCGGGCCTGGAGCCCGTGCGTTCCTCGATCAGGTCGGATTGTTCAGCCAGCGGCAGGGCCTTGGACGCTGCTTCAGGCGATATACCGAGCGCGGAGGCGAGGTTGGCATCCGGATCGGCATCTACGGCCAGCACCGACCGGCCTTCAGCCGCGTATAGCCTTGCCAACAGGCCGGCCAGGGTGGTTTTGCCCACGCCTCCCTTGCCTGTAATTGCGATTTTCAACCGCTTCTCCTCAATAAATATTAATATTTAACTTGCAATTCCCTGTAGATTGACAGTAGGGAGGAGTTTGAGAAACCGCAGGTTGCTCAAATGATAATGGTCTCCTTTTTTATAGATACCGCTCAGCCTGCTGCGCAGATATTCAAAATAACATCTATGAAGCGGAAGTGTCAAGGATTTTTTGTTTCTCGGGGAAGGTTACAGATTGTAACGCGGACTTGGAATATGCTGCTTCGGGAGCGACCTTGCGCCCAGCGCGATATAGATTTCCATAGCAGCATTCCATAGGCGGTCATTTTCGTTGTTTTTACGGCCAGGTTCAAGGACGGGATAAAGCAGCAGCGCGTCAGCCGCGTCACGGAATGTTGCAATTATACGTTTTCTTCCTGTCTTGTCGAGGTCATACGAAAGCTTCGAGAAGAATGCCGAACGACGACTCCTGAACAACCTCTTTACCCAATGACGCTGCGGCCTCCTGTGGTTAGTCCATCCCGAAACGTTCTCGAAACAGCACTCATCCTGCATTGCCGCATTGACGCTTATTTCGAAGGATAGATCTTCTCGATGATTGCGTGAAGCTCGCTTGGCTGAAACGGCTTCTTCACATACCCTTTTGCTCCGAGGGCCAGCCCTCTCATGGTATCTTCTTCCTTGCCCTCGGTGCTGACCATGATGATCGGTATGTGGTTGTACTTCCCGAGTTCCCTTACCTTCTTTATGAACTCGATCCCGTTCATGACCGGCATATTGATGTCGAGGAGAATCAAGCTCACATCGGGATGCTTCTCAAGCTTATCCAGCCCGTCCTGCCCGTTCAGCGCGTCGACGATCTCGCACCGGTACCGCATCAGCACCATCTTGTACATCTGGTGTATCAGCGCAGAATCGTCTACAACCAGCACTTTCTTAAGCATTCCCCTCTCCTCCTGCTTACCGTTGTAAGAGTCCTGTGAAGTATAGTTCCCAACACGTCTGCATCCGCCGTGCCCCTTCATCCCTTGACGGGAATTCCCATGCTTCTCACCCGCTCCGCCAGCTCCATGATATCGACGGGCTTTTCATAGTAGTAGCTTGCGCCGCGTCCGTATGCCTCTTGTTTGATCTCGTCTGAGCCGTGCGCCGTCATAACGATCACTTCGGTCTTCGGCCAGAAGCGCTTAATATAACTCAGGAGTTCCAAACCTTCAATCCCCAGGATGCCGGACATCCTGATGTCAACGATCACGAGGTCGAACGCGTAGCGGGCAAGCGCTTCCTCGGCAGGCTCAAGCCTGCTTGTGGTAATGATTTCAACCCCGTTCGAGCGAAGCGTGTAGGACAGCGTGAGCAATATGGTGGGCTCGTCGTCAACAATAAGAATCCGTTTGGGTTCGGTTTTAACGGATCCATCAGGCGCGTTTTTGACGGATAGTGGCATTGCTATTGCCTCCTGTTGCAAGAATTCTCTTTTAAGCAAGCATGCTAATCTGAATAACCAAAAGACTCTCAGGCGATGTTCTTCAGCACGATTGATGGAATATCCCCGAGGGCGGCGACCCTGTCGACGGCTTGCAGTTCTATGGCCTTTTTCGGCATGCCGAACACTACGCACGATTCCTCGTCCTGCGCAATGGTGTATGCCCCGGCCTCTTTCATTTCGAGCATGCCCTTCGCCCCATCATCGCCCATACCGGTCATGATAACGCCGACGCAATTCTTGCCCGCATAGCGGGCCGCCGAGCGGAACAGGACATCGACCGACGGGCGGTGGCGGGAAACCAGCGGCCCATCCTTGATTTCGACGTAATAGCGCGCGCCGCTTCGCTTGAGGAGCATGTGGTGGTTGCCCGGCGCGATAAGCGCGCGCCCCCGGATGACCGTATCGTTATTTCCCGCTTCCTTTACGGAAATACGGCATATCGTGTCAAGCCGCATCGCAAAGGCCCTCGTGAAGTGCTCCGGCATGTGCTGAACAATGACAATGCCGGGAGCGTCGAGCGGCATGGCCATGAGAAAATCACTAAGGGCCTCGGTGCCGCCGGTAGAGGCGCCGACCACGACGACCTTATCGGTCGTTTTCACCATCGCGTTCGACCTGGACTTCGCCAGGATGACATCGGCGGAGAGTTTCGGCACAAGGCGCGGCGTTTCGGAGACAATACGCGAGATGCGCGCCATGGCCGCGGCCCTGACTGCGTCGCAGATGCGCACCCTCGATTCTTCCAGAAATTGTTTCGTCCCGATCCGCGGCTTCAGAATGATCTCGACGGCCCCGAATTCGAGCGTCTTGAGAGCGGTTTCAGAACCGCTTTCCGTAAGGCTCGAACAGATGACCACCGGGATGGGGTGTTGGCTCATGATTTTCTGGAGGAACGTGACCCCATCCATGCGCGGCATTTCCACGTCCAGCGTAATCACATCGGGCACTTCGCGAAGAATCTTATCGGCAGCAATGAAGGGGTCCGAAGCCGTGGCCATGACCTCGATCTCGGGGTCGGATGAAAGGACCTCCTCGAGTGTCTGGCGGACCACCGCGGAATCATCGACGATGAGTACCCGTATATTTTTTTTCTTGACCATTACACTCTCGTTCGTACTCACGGCGGGGCCGCTCCGGGCACAGCACTTTCAACAGAGGCGAGTGTTGACGGTTCGTCAGGCGCTTCAGGACCACTTCGTCCGTATGGGTATACCCCCCAGACGGCGACTATACAGGATGACTGACAGGAGCCGAGAACCTTATGTCAGCGTCGACCAGCACAGTGCATCTCGCCCGCTTTAAGATTGACGATGGGCAACTTCTCCTAATTTGAGTCATGGCAGCTTCCGGTAAATCGTGGAAGCGATGCGTACGAGGGGAAGGTCAAAACCATGCACGGTCTCCGAGTGCCCCAGGAAGAGATATCCGCCCGTCTTCAAGCACCGGCAAAGCCGGCTCAAGAGTTCACATTGCGTCGCTCGCTCAAAATAAATGATCACGTTCCGGCAAAATAGCGCGTCCGCTTTTTCAGGGATGATCAAGTGCTCATCCATGAGGTTCACCCGTTGGAAGGAGACGCAGGACCGAAGCTCCGGCACGACCCTGACGAGCTTCTTTTCACGGTCTTTGCTGCGCAGGAAGTATTTCTGCTTGAGGGAATAGGGGACCCCCTCCACCAGATGCTGATCGTAGATGCCAGCGCGCGCTTTTTCGAGGACCCTCGTTGATATGTCTGTGGCCAGGATCGAATGCTGGAAATCGGGATGTTGCGATGCATATTCATTCAGCACCATTGCCAGCGTGTACGGCTCTTCCCCCGAGGAGCAGCCCGCGCTCCACACGATGAACTTTTTCCTATTCCCGACAGCGCTCTCGGCCTGGAATTCCGGCAACGCTGTTTCCATAAGGAACTGAAAATGGACGGGCTCACGGAAAAAATCGGTCTTGTTCGTGGTCACGGCATCGATCATGTGCACGAACTCGCCATTCCCTTCCGGAGACTTGAACAGGAACTCGCAATATTCCCTGAACGAAACCATCCCGAGACTTCGGAGTCTTTTCTGAAGCCTCGACTCCAGCATGATCTTTTTTGCCGGGGGCATCTTGATCCCGCAGTGCTCGATAATGAACTCGCTCAAGCGGTCGAACTCTTTCGGGGACATCGTTTTTGCGGCATCGTGGTAAGTCGGGTCGTCTTTCATTGCTCACAATGGCCTTGTGCCTTTAAAAGAGATGAGTTAAACTTCGGCTCTTCCGGCGAAAGCTTACTGCGTATTTTCCGACGGCGCTTCTGCCTGTTCCGCCTGCACCAGAGCCAGTTCGTCGGTCGAGAACACTTTGTCGATGTCGAGGATGATAACGAAAGTGTTGTCCCGCTTGCCCATGCCCCGGATGAACTCCGTATTGAGATGCGTCCCTATCTTGGGCGCGGGCTCAATGTGGTCCGGGTCGAGGTCCATTACTTCCTGCACCGAATCGGCAAGCGCCCCCAGGACTGCGGTCTCGCTGTCGACGGTCACCTCGGTGATGATGATGCAGGTGTTCACCGTCTTCTCGGTCCTGCTCATGCCGAATTTCAATCGCAAATCGACAACCGGGACCACGCTGCCCCGGAGGTTGATCACCCCGCGCATGAACTCCGGCGTCTTCGGCACCTTGGTGATGGTGGTGAAATCGAGCACCTCGCGCACTTTCGAGATGTCGAGCGCGAAAACCTCGTCTGCGAGCTTGAACGTCAGGTACTGTGTCGTTTCCATTATTCCAGTTTCACTCATTTTAGCCTCCTTCATTATGGAGAGGGACAAAGGACGATTCTGCGTCTCTCATCTCTCCTCCCCCCCATCACTTTAGAATTTTTCGAACTCCGCGTCATGGTGGTCGCCGTCGCCTATTTTGGACCTGTCTCCCATATTGAGGGATATTCCTCTATGCGCGGCGGCGACTTGTGCCGGGGCCGTTTTCGCAAGGTGGGCCACAAGGACCGGGCTGGCAAGGGCCGGCCTTTGCGATGCTATCCTCCGCTGCATATGCCCTTCGCGCTCGTCGACCTTGAAGAATGCGATCGTACCCTGGAGTTGCTGGGCCTGGGATGACAGTTCTTCGGCCGTAGACGACATCTCTTCGGCCGCGCCCGCGTTCTGCTGGATGACCTGGTTGAGCTGCTGGATCGCGGAATTGATCTGGTCCGCTCCCGAGGTCTGCTCCTTGGAGGCCGCGCTGATCTCCTGCACCAGCTCCGCCGTCTTCTGGATATCGGGCACAAGCTTGGCCAGCATCTGGCCCGCCTTCTCAGCCACCTGAACGCTCGAGGCCGACAGATGGCTGATCTCACCCGCCGCCACCTGGCTCCGCTCGGCAAGCTTCCGCACTTCTGATGCCACCACGGCAAAACCTTTGCCGTGCTCTCCTGCACGGGCCGCCTCAATAGCGGCATTCAGCGCCAACAAGTTCGTCTGGCGTGCGATTTCTTCAATGATCGAAATCTTGCCAGCGATGTCCTTCATGGCGCCCACGGTCTCGGTCACGGCCCGGCCGCTCTCGGTGGCGTCGGCCGCGGACTTGAGCGCGATCTTTTCGGTCTGCTGCGCGTTGTCCGCGTTCTGCTTGATCGTAGCGTTCATCTCCTCCACCGACGACGATGCTTCCTCGGCTGAGGCTGCCTGCTCCGTCGTGCCCTGAGACATCTGTTCGGACCCGGCGGAAAGCTGCTGGCTCCCGGAAGTCACATTTTCAGCTGCTGACTTTACATCAGACACGATGCCTTTCAAAATTGCAATGGTCTTATTCACGGCTCCAACCAGTTGTCCGATCTCATCATCCCGTTCAGCCTTTAATTCCAGAGTGAGATCTCCATTGCTCAATTTATCCATGTTTTTTACGAGCGTGTTTACCTGCCTCTCCAAATACGTTTTCTGGTCATCGGCCTCCTTCTGCAAGCGCTTGACCTCGCTTATATCGATGATGACCTCCATGCCGCCGTATGGCTTGCCCGTGTCGTCGAGAAGAGCAGAACATGCCGCCTGCACCGGGATTTTCTTTCCGTCCCGCGTTTCGGCCACTGTCTCGCCGATGATCGCCTGGCCTGTGCGCATGCAGTTTTTGATCGTGCAGTTGTTGGTGCCGCAGAGCGGCGTCTTGCATAGCCGGCTGCAGTCCATCTTTCCCACGACCTCGTCCCGTCGATACCCCATGGCCTTTAGGGCTGCATCGTTGATGGAGGTGATCACAAGGTCCGTATTCACGACAAACATGGGTGCCGCAACGGATTTCAGGATGTTGTCAATTTCCCACTTCGCACGCACCACCTCCGTCTGATCGATGATGACCTCCATGCCGCCGCATGGTTTTCCCTGTTCATCCATGAGCGGCGAACACGCTGCCTGTATGGGAAACTTTCTGCCGGACCTGGTTTCTGCCGTGGTTTCGCCGATAACCACCTCGCCGGTACGCATGCAGTTCTTGAGGGTACAATTTGACGTCCCGCACAGGAAGGTCTTCTGAAAATCTGCGCACGTCATCTTTCCCTCAACCTCGTCGCGACGGTAGCCCATTGTTTTCAATGCGGCATCGTTTACCGACGTGATGATTAAATCCTTGTTAACCACAACCATCGGAGCAGCGATAGAGCCGAGGATCTTTGTCAATTCGGCTATCCGCCCCCGCAATTTTGCGTTTTCTTTCAAAACATCCTTTTTTAGAAATTTAAAAACGTCTTTTTTCAGAAATTCGAGCATTTTGCTCCTCCTCTTTCCCGTTTCCGGGGTATTGTGATTTTATATCTATTTATTGATCGATCATTGTTTGCCGTTTTCACAGTGCATCTGCCGTTGTCTGGCGGAAGATCGGTCCCCCGTTCCTGACGGCAAGGTCTTCCTCCTGCTCTACAGTGCTGATTAGTTTCGGAAGGTCCAGGATCAAGGCTACCGTGCCGTCCCCCAGAATGGTGGCGCCGGATATGCCCTCCACCTCTTTGTAGAACTTGCCAAGGGACTTGAGCACCGTCTGGTGCTCCCCGACCACGATGTCTACGGCGAAGCCGACTCTGCGGCCCTCTTCTCCCACAATCACGATCTGTTCTATGGCGGGCGCCGCTTCGTTGATCATGAACTGCTCCCGCAGGGGGATATAGGGCACGATGTGGCCTCTGACGTTGACCAGATGCCTGCCGTTTGACTTGGCGGCTTCACGCTTCAGCTCAATACATTCCTCGACTGAGGCGAGCGGGAAGATAAAGTGTTCCGTTCCGATCTTCGTGAGGAACCCGTCGATAATGGCGAGGGTCAGCGGCAGCTTGAGCGTAATCGTTGCGCCTGTGCCGCGGATGCTCGTGATCTCGATGGTCCCGCGCAGCGCATCAATGGCCTTTTTGACGACGTCCAGGCCCACGCCGCGGCCTGACACGCTCGTCACTTTTTTGGCGGTGGAAAAATCGGGCATGAGGATCAGCGCAAAGAGTTCTTTGTCCGAGGAAGCCGTATCGGGAGGGACCAGCCCCTTTTCCACGGCCTTGGCGCGAATGGCCTCGATATCGAGGCCGGCGCCGTCGTCCTTGATCTGGATCAGAACATGTGCTCCTGAATGGGCGGCGGAGAGGTGAATGGTGCCGCGCCGCGGTTTGCCGGCGGCCTCGCGCACCTCCGGCGTTTCGATGCCGTGGTCGATGCTGTTGCGGATCAAGTGAACAAGCGGGTCGCTCAGCCGTTCGATGACGGTCTTGTCCAGTTCGGTCTCCGCGCCTTCGGTCGTAAGCTCGATCTCTTTTCCCAATTCGGCCGAAAGGTCGCGCACGGCGCGTTTGAACTTGCTGAAGGTCGTGCCGATCGGCAGCATGCGGATGCTCATGGTGTTATCGCGGAGCGACACGGTCAGCCGCTCCACTTCCTCGGCAATGGATATGAACTCAGGGATGCCGCGCGTGAGCGCGGTCTGGCTGAGGCGTGCCTGCACGGTCACCAGTTCGCCCACCAGGTTCACCAGCGTGTCCAGCCTGTCCGTGGCCACCCGGATGCTCGACGTCGGTTCCGCTCCATGCCGGCGCTCCCGCATTTCTCGGACATGCTGCTGCTCGGCCAGTGCCGATTCCACTTTGTCACAGCTCACGATGCCGTTTTCCACGAGCATTTCACCAACGCGCTTTTTCGCTTGCAGCGCCTTTTGGAGGTCCGCCGGCGTCAAGTCGCCCCGCTCGAGGAGGATTTCGCCGAGACGCTTGTACGAGGCCTCATCATCCGGGCCGCCCTCCTCATCGATGACATCAATCGTGATCTCACTGGTATCTTTTTCAAATATGAATATGTCATCGATGGCGTTCCTGCCCCGCTTCGTCGTCAGGATCACGTCCCAAAAGGTATAGCATTCATCGGCTTGATAGTCTTCCAGACAGGGAATGGCCTCGATCTGGGCCAGCACACGACAGCTGCCGAGCCGGCATAGCTCCCGCAGTAGCAGCACGGGGTCCGTTCCGGAGGCGAAGATTTGCCTCTCCGGACGGAAACGGATCCGGTAGGTGACGTTTTTTGCTGGTTCCTCTCGGGCAGGCTTGTTTTTCATTGTAGAGGGACCGGCAGCTGGGGCGACAAGCCCCTTTCCCGCAGAGCCGGGAAGCAGCTTCTTCAAGGAAGCGAATATTTCTGCGCCTTTCGATTCATCGGCCGCGCCCCCTTTGTAGAATGCGTCGAACTGGGACTGAATGTAATCACGGGCAACCAGCGCCAGGTCGATGAGTTCTTTTGTGGCGGCTATTTTTCCCTTACGGACCTTATCGAATGTCGTTTCGAGCTCGTGCGTGAACGTGGCGATGTGGTGGAATTCGCAGGTAGCGCCGGAGCCCTTGATCGTGTGCATGGCGCGGAACACCCGTCCGACCTGTTCCCCGTCGCCGGGGTTATGTTCGAGTTCGAGCAGTCCCGCTTCAAGCTCCGCAAGGAGCTCATAGGCTTCTTCCCTGAAGGTTTCCCGAAGTTTTTCGACAATATCTTCCATACTTCTTACTCCTCCCTGCTGTCAATTTCGGATCGGACCGATTCAACTCACCTTTTGGTCCAAAGACAGCTGTGGTCAACGTCCAAATGGCAACCGGTAAGACGCGGATAGCCGGCGTCTTCCACGGTCTGCTTAAAGAGTTCCGGCCAATCGGCTGACAAAGAGAAACGTCTTTTTATGCGGCTCGCGGAACGGTGGGCGGAGCACAGCAGTTGGAGACAGGACAGGTCGACGCCGGTCAGGGACCCGAAGTCCACGTGCACGTGGTCCGCATCAACGAGCGCCTTGATCAGAAGCATCCGAAGCTCCTCCGCTTGAGTCACCGTAAGATTGCCCTCAAGCGTTATTATTCCTTGTTTCCTTGAATCTTGATCACGAAAGGTAATGTTCATGGCATCCTCTGATATAAATCCGATGTGCTATCATTTCTGTTATGCACCAGTTCGGAATTAGATAAAAATAAAATCTCGTCTGCAATTTATAATTTATGGAGTTTGCAACTTGTATACCATAATGAGGAATCTTTAATATGGTTAAAAGTCAATAAGTTGCGAACGAACTATCCCATTCGCCGATCGAAAATGCGACAGTGACGGAATATTGACAGCCAATAATAGACACCGTGCTTGTTCAGTTTGTCCGGTCATTTAATAAACTTCCTAACCACGTTAAGCAGCTGCTCCGGCGAGAAGGGTTTTACAATCCACCCGCTCGCGCCGGCCGCCTTGCCCTGCTTTTTTTTTCCTTCCTGCGCCTCCGAGGTCAACATGATGATGGGAACGAACTTATAATCAGGCATGCCCCGGAGCTGCGTTATCAGCTCGATCCCGTCCATGTCAGGCATATTGAGGTCGGTTATCACCATATCAACCTTCGTGCCGCTCAGCTTGTCGAGAGCATCTTTGCCGTTTTCCGCAAGCAGTACGTCGTACCCGGCATCTTGCACGGCAAACGTTATAAGTTGCCGTATAGACGCGGAATCGTCCACAACAAGGAACGTTTTAACCATATTGTGCACTCCCTCTTAAAAGTTTTTTGGGGTATTTGTACAGGGAATTAAATGATTTTTTGCGTCTGAGTAGCAGAAGCGTGCAATAGTTATTCCCGGACACTGAAGACCCAGATATCAACGGGTTAACGTTTTACCTATTTGACGATCTACTATGAACTGCCCGGAAACCATACGATTAAATAGGTTCGGGTGTCAAATTTTGGCGGTCTTGCTTTTGCTCATTAAAGGTGATAATGTTACACACTGCTCTCCGGGCAGGTTTTTTCCTAATGAACAGCACTCGACAGAACATAAAAACATTGATACCCGACAAACTTGAGGAACGAATCGTCGGCATGGGTCTCAAAAAATACCGAGCTGCGCAAGTGTTCGAATGGATATACGGTCATCATGCTGCGTCATTCGACGATATGACCAATATCGCAAATGCTGAACGCAGCCTGCTTGCGAAGCGATTTTACATTTCGGCTCTTCGGGTTCTCAGAACCGAATACTCCGCTGACGGAACGAGAAAGTTTCTTTTTGAGCTTGAAGATAGGCATACCATAGAGAGTGTTCTGATTCCCGACGAGAACCGAAGCACGCTCTGCATTTCATCGCAGGTGGGCTGCGCCCAGGCGTGCCGGTTCTGCCTCACCGGCAGCGGTGGGTTCCGCAGGAATCTCGAGGCCTTCGAGATCGCAGACCAGGTTGTAGCCGTGGGAAAAGTGCTTGCCGCGGAACCGGAGGGAACAGTTGCAGCGTCAGGCAGTGAGTCCTCTTGCGAACGATTCAGGCACATCACGAATATCGTGCTCATGGGCATGGGAGAGCCGCTCGCGAACCTCGACAATGTACTTAAAGCGTTAAAGATCATTACCGCGGATAAAGGACCGGGGTTTTCGCCCCGCAGGGTGACGCTTTCGACCGATGGACTCGTTCCGGAAATTGAAAAGCTGGGTAGATCAGGAATGAAGGTAAATCTCGCCGTGTCCCTGAACGCGACGACCGACGAAGTGAGGAACAGGATCATGCCGGTGAACAAGCGTTATCCCATAAAGGAACTGCTCGCCGCCTGCAGGCGCTTTCCCCTTGATGACAGAAGAAGAATTACGTTTGAATACGTGATGCTGCGGGACGTAAATGATTCGGAAGCGGATGCCCTTCGCCTTGCAAAGCTGCTGAGAGGCATTAAGTGCAAGGTGAACCTTATCCCCTTTAATCCCTTTCCGGGAAGCGAGTTCAAGCGGCCCGACGATGCAATGGTGCAGCGCTTCAAGAAAATCCTGGCCGTCCATCACTATACCGCGCTGGTGCGAGAGTCACGCGGAGGGGACATCTCGGCGGCCTGTGGCCAGCTCAGGGAGCGGCTGACGGCGGATGCTGCCTCCGCATCCGATCGGCTTGTACCGTAAGTATCCTGCCTCGCATGCCATAAAAAAGGACGGGAAACTGTTTCGTTTCCCGTCCGTCACCTGCCGCTAGTCGCTATCTGTGCTGCTATCCTTTGCTCCCCAGAATCTGATTGACGATGGTCAGGAGGTCGGCCGTCTGGATGGGCTTGGGTACATAGGCGTTGGCACCGAGGGCAAGGCCGCGCTTGCGGTCCTCTTCCGCCCCTTCGGTCGTAATAATGATAATCGGTATGGTTTTATGCGCCGGGTCGTTCCTCACCATGGACACGAGCTTCAGGCCGTCCATGATGGGCATATTGATGTCAGTCAGGATAATGTCGAACTTCTGGGTCGAGAGTTTCTTGAGGGCGTCGATACCGTCGTTGGCTTCGACGATCTTGCTCCCCGGGATCCGCTTCAGAGCGAACGATATAAGCTGCCTCATCGTCGGGGAGTCTTCAACCACTAGAAAATTGTATTCGGGCATTTCAAACCTCCGTTTATCCTCGAAAAAGCATTTAACCACGGATGAACACAGATAAACACGGATTTACTAAAATCTAAAAAACAGCGTCTGGAATCACTCGTGAATCATTACTTCGTGTACGTTTTTTAGTTTTAAACCATGCGCCGAGAGGCGCCCGCGCTAGAGCGGCTGCGACTCAACCGCCGTTTTTAGTTTTGTTTTTCTTTCAACAAATCAAGGAAGCTCTGGATCGTCGTAAGCTTGCGTTCGGACTGCGAATAGAGCTTCGAGGAAAAAAGCGCCGTGGCCGCATGGCCGGCCAGCATCGAGAACAATTCGTAGTCCACATTCGTGAACGCCTGTTTCTGAACCAGCAACTTGTATATCGCAATCACGCCGATTACGTGCTCCTTGATCTTCAAGGGAATACAGACTATCGGGTGGAGGTAGTCGACGCCGGACAAGTTCGTGGGATCGCCGTCGCGGTAATACGCCTCACCCTCCTTGGCGGCTTTGCCGATGATGCCGTCGGCGAGTTTTACGCTGGCCCTGGCCTCGGGTCCCATGCCCTCCTGGGCCACAATCGTCAGCTCGTTCGTCTTTTCATCGAGCATCATGATCGAGAACTCCTCGGCCCCGATCAGATTCATGACGATCTCGAGGATGATCTTGAGCGATTCGTTGAAGTCCAGGGTCGAGTGGAGTTGATAGCTGGCAACGTACAGGTTCGCCAGGTTGTTGTTCTCCGCCTCGACTTCCACATAGCGGTTGGCGAAATCCTTGTTCTCCTCTTCCACCAGGCGGAAACGGCCGAGAAGGTCCTTGTTCTCGTTCTCAAGGAGCTTGATCCGCTCTTCCATGGAGCGCAGCTTGAAGTCGCCTTCCTTGCCTGAAAATTTCGTAAGTTCCTCAAGCTGGGCCACCCGGTAACGGAGCTTCTCGTTTTCCTTCAACAGCTCCTGAGTGAACTCCTCGCCCTTTTTGAAGACTTGGAGAAACTCTTCGACTTTTTTGGAGATAGGTGCCGTTTCCTTATCCATTACGACCTCCTTATTGCGGCTTCTGACCTGTATCGGTGCCGCCGGGGGTGAAAGCAACCGTGGGCATTGAAATAATAGGTCCCATTATAGTCAAGTATTTCAAAATTATCAAGGCCGAATTCTCAGTCGCCGGTTTTGGCCGAACGGCAGCGCAACGCTATCTCTCCGGCCATTTTATCGAGCGACAGCACTTTGTCCACGGCTCCGGTGCGTATGGCTTCCTGCGGCATGCCGAAGACGACCGCGCTTTCTTCGCTCTCGGCCAGGCACTGACCTTTTCTTTTCTTGATGGCGTCCGTGCCTTCGGCGCCGTCCCTGCCCATGCCGGTGAGCACGACGCCCAGTGCTGCGGCCCCGCAGGCCTCGGCAACCGAGACCATCATCCGGTCGGCGGACGGCACATACTTGTCCGACGGACTCCGTGCGGCAAGCTCGGTGACCAGCCCCGTGCGGTCCCGTTTTACGATCAGGTGGTATCCTCCCGGCGCAATCAGCACCGTGCCGGGGACTATCCGGTCTCCGTCGGCGGCTTCACTCACAATAAGAGGCGAAAGCTTGTTCAGTCGCTCGGCAAAGCTCCGGGTGAAGCCGGCGGGCATATGCTGGGAGATCACGATGGCTGCACCGAAGTCCGCGGGAAGGGATGTGAGGATGGCCTGGATGGCGGGCGGCCCCCCGGTAGACGAGGCGATAGCCACCACCTCGATCGGGCTCTTGCCGAACCGGGCCTCGTCTTCCTTGCGGGGCAAGGGCGCTGTTTTTTCAACGGTGAGAAGAGCGATGGCGGACTTGACCTTCGACATCTCCAGGTTCAAAATAGACTGGACCTTGGTAACCAGCTCACTCCTGACGCTCTCGATGCTCTTGGAGATCCGGGCCTCGGGCTTGGCCAGAAAATCGACGGCCCCAAGCTCCAGGGCGCGGAAAACACTGCGGCTGTCGGAGCGCGATGAAAGCACGAGCACCGGCGTCGGCCGTTCCTTCATGAGCCACCGCAGGAAGGTGAAACCGTCCATATTCGGCATCTCAAGATCGAGCGTGATCACATCCGGCGCAAGGCGGAGCGTTTTGGCAATGGCATCGACGCCGTCATGGGCGCTTCCGACAACCTCGATTCCCGCGTCGCTTGCGAGCATCTGCGTAATAGCCATTCGGTTGTACGCGGAATCGTCGACAATCAGTGCTTTGATCTTTTTCACCTGCAATGCTCCCGAATAAGATCCCTGACGTTGAATTTTGGAGTGAGCGTTGACCCCGTCCCGCCGGGGCGGACTGCAGGGAGCTTCAATTTGAATCGTTCGGACATCGGACCTTTCAACTAAAATTTATTTGGGGTTTGTTCTTTTGAATTGGGGGAAATTTCGACTTTCCCCCTAAGCGGCTTCTGGTACACCATGTCGTTCTTGAGCGTGCGCAGCAGAAAGGCGTTTGAGATATTGATCAATGATTCCGAATGCCCGAGGAGCAGATAGCCGCCCTCGCGGAGCTTGTCATGAAAACTGGAGATCACTTTTTTCTTCGCTTCTTTGTCGAAATAGATGATGACGTTCCTGCAGAAAATGACGTCCACGTTGCTGACCAGGCCGGTTTTATAAGGATCGAGAAGATTCAGCGAACTGAACGATACCAGCTCGCGCACCATATCGATAACCCGGTAATTTCCTTTTTCCTCTTCGATAAAATATTTTGACAGCATCTCCGGGCTGGTCGCGCGGTGAGCGTTCTTTTTATACACTCCCTTGCGCGCCGTGTGGAGCACCCGCTGGCTGATGTCGCTGCCAAGGATCTCCACTTGCCAGTCGCGCCACCATTCACCCGATTCGAGCAGCAGGATGGCGATGGTATAGGGTTCCTCTCCGGTGGAGCAGCCGGCGCTCCAGATCCGGAGCGTCTTCCGATCAGCAAGGGTCTGCCGCAGTTCGGGGAGGATTTCCTCGGAAAAAGCGCGAAGCTGCGGGCTCTCCCGGAAAAAGTAGGTCTCATTCGTCGTCAGATTATCGACGAGAACGACGAGTTCATCTTCGCGCTTGCGGTCGTAGCGGAGAAAGCGGTAGTACTCCTCGAAGCTCTTGAGCCGGTGCTGCTCGAGTCGGCGAGACAGCCTTCGTTCCAGAAGGAATTTGGAGCCGTCGTCAAAATAAATACCGCAATAGCCGTGGATGAAGTCCCGCAGGAGCCTGAAGACATCATCCGGCAGCGGAATGATCTGTTCTTCGAACATTTATTTTCCCAGCGCTTCCTTCGCCGCACGACGCACGGTTCCGTCGGGGTCACTCTCGGCAATCCGCTCCAGGAGCAGTTCCGCTGCCGCGTCTCGATTGTGTTTCAGGACCTCGATCGCCGCTTTTCTCACGCTCCAGTGCGGGTCCGAGAGCCGCGCTATGACCGCTCGCTGCACGGCCTCCCATGGATACCCGGCAAGCGCCGTAAGCACCGTTTTACGCACCTCCGGATCGGCATGGTCGGAGAGCCTCAGGAGCGGCGCCAGGGCCTCCGCGGCCTTGAGCCTGCCCAGCACATCAACGAGGGAAAGGAGAAAGATATCGGATGCCGCATCGAGGTGTGACGCGAGCACCTCACCCGCCCGCCCGCTGCCGGATCTTCCCAGGCCACGCGCCGCCGCGGCCCGGACCCAGAGGTCGGGGTCTTCGAGCAGAGATATGAGGGCATCGACCGCATCGGGTCGCCCGGCCTTCCCGAGCGCTTCGGCGGCAAGCATGCGCACTTCGGGATCGTCGTCGGCAATGGCCAGCATAAGCGATCGGTACGCCTTGTCTCCCGGGATGTTACCGAGCGCCTGCACGACGGCCTTCCTGACTTCCGGCTCTTCGTCTTTGAGTGCAAAAGCAAGCGCATCGGCCGCTTTGCCGCTCGAAAACTTTCCGAGCAAGAGCGCGATATTCTTCCGCAGGGGGGCCTCGCGGGACGGAAAATCTTGTACCAGGCTGTCGAACAGGGATTCGTCGCCGATCTCGGCAAGCGCGCGTATTGCTGACTCTTGCACGCTTTCATACTCGTCGGTGAGGAGCTCGAGGAGTCTGGCAATCGCTTTTGTGCTTCGCAACTGCCCAAGGGCCGCGGCCGCGGTACTCCGCACGTGACCGTTTTCATCCGAAAGCAGCCGAATCAGCGGGTCTTCGGCCTCGCGTCGGCCGGTGTTGCCCAACACGCGCGCCACGGTGCGCCGCACAAGTGCATTCTCGTCCGTTAAATACCCGAACAGGACCGGCACGTCGTTTCCGTCGATGGTTTCGAGCGCCTGGACCATGGGCTCCTCCAGGTCTTCCTCCTGAAGAAGCGCAAGCAGCTTCTGAATGGACCTTTCTCTGCCGGCCCAGCCGAGTCCCGCAATGGCCGCCTTCTGCAGATCTCCGGTGCTCACCCGCAACATTTCTTCGAGAAAATCGACAGCGCGTTCGCTCACCCCCGCACGCACGGCCTGGATAATTTTCCTACGGTCTGCCGGAACGCTTTTCTGATAGATCGTGGTGAGCGCCACCAGCGAGACCTCGCGCACGATCCTGAGCGAATCGGCAAGCCCGGCAATGAGCGGAACAAGAGTGTTGCCGCTGCCGATTTTCCCGAGCGCTTCGAGCACCGGCTCCCGGAGGCTGCTCCTGCCGAGCGCCGCAAGAAGCGGACCAAGGGCGCGTTGGTCGCCGATTTCGCCCAGGGCCTCGGCGGCAGCGTAGTCGAGCCAGCCCTGGTCGTTGCGCATGAGGCACTCCAGCAGGGCATCCACGGCGCGCGGATCCTTGATCTTGCCGAGGGCCTCGGCAACGGCCACGCGGATGTTCTCATCGTGGTCTTCCAGTCTGTTGATCAGCGCCGGCACGGCGCGCGGGTCCCTGATATCGCCGAGAGTGTCGACGATGAATTTCCGTACGTCCGCGTCCGGCGTGTCAAGGACCGCAAGCAGGGCGTCCACTGCCTCTGCGCCGATGTGGATGAGCGCCTCAATCGACGAGTTTCGCGCACCAGCGTTATCGTGCGACGAGAGCTGCTGGACGAGGCCCTCAATGACGCTGGTGCCGCCGATGGCAACGAGCGCCTCAACTGCCGTCTTTCGGACGCGCCAATCAACGTCGCTCAGGGCACGGAACAGAAGCGGCACGGCGGCGCGGCCGGCGTAGCCGAGATCAACTGCCGCCTCCCGCCTCTCCTCCGCGTCGCTGCTCTGCAGTTTCCTGCCCAGCAAGTCAATATTCGGCATTTCCCGCCTCCACCAGCGCAACACGCTCCTGCTGGCTCAAGATACTGGTTATGTCAAGGAGGATAATAAGCCGATCTCCTACTTTGCCCATGCCGGTGATGAAGTCCACATTCCTGCCCGTGGCTGCCTCGGGCGCGGGATCGATGTTCTTTTTCGGAACATGGATCACCTCATCCACATTGTCGACAACGAGCCCGAGAAGTCCGCTGGACGCTCCCGCAGTCCCGTGAACGGCGCCGCGCGTAATGATCATGCGCATTTTTCTCTGATCATTTTTGATCGTTTTCAATTCAAAGCGGTTCCGCAGGTCAACGACGGGAATAATGACGCCGCGCAGATTGATCACGCCCTCGATGAACGCCGGCATTTTGGGAAGGGGCGTAATCTTGAGCGGCCGGACAACCTCGGTTATGGAGCTTATATCGAGTCCGTATTCCTCGGTCCCGACTTGAAACGTCACGAGTTGTACGCTGTCTTCGGCTGCCGTCGTCTTTTTTTCTTTCGCCATAACTCTTATGATCCCTGTGCCCCGCTCTGTCGAGCGTCGGCCGTCTTGAATTTTTCGATTTCTTTCCCGAGCTGGATTGATTGTGCAGCCATGACCTCCATTGCCTTGTTCAATCCTGCGGCAAGGTTCGCATTCGCCCTGGCGATTTCCTTGATCCGCTCAGTTGCCTTGACGATCAGGTTGCTGCCCTCCTGGACTTCTCCCGTGGCCCGGTTCACCATGCCGATCTTTGTGCTTATGTTCTCGACCGCCCCGGTGATGTCCTTCCCGGCTTTTGCCTGCTCTTCGCTGGAAGTCTTGACGAACCGGGTGAGCTCCCTCATCTTTTCGGCAGCCTGCGTAATCTGCTCGCTGCCCGCCTTCTGTTCGTTTGTTGCTTTGGCTATCTGATGGGTCATCTCGTTGATCCGATCAACCGCCTCACTCACCTGTTTAATACCCCGTGCCTGTTCCGTCGCCGCCGTGTTGATACTCCGGCTCATGTCCCGCGATGATCCGGCCTGCTCGAGGATTTTTTTCAGGGCATCCCCCGCGCCGGTGGCCAGGCTGACCCCTTCCGCCACGAATACGACCCCTTCTTTCATGACCTCGACAGCCTCGCGGGACTCAGACTGCACCGCAGTGATGAGCTTTCCTATTTCCTGCGTGGACGCGGCCGTGCGGTTCGCCAGTTCCCGTATCTCGGCGGCAACGACGGCAAAGCCCTTGCCGTGCTCTCCGGCCTGGGCCGCAAGAATGGCGGCATTCAAGGCAAGGAGGCCGGTCTGGTCCGTGATGTCCTCGATAACGGTCAGGATGCCGCCGATGCTCTCAGCGCGCTCGCCAAGCCGGTTCACGACATCGGCGGTCCGTCGGGCATTGAATTCTATGCGACTCATCCCCTCGATGGTCTTTTCGATAGAACGCATGCCCAGACCTTGAGCATCCTGTGCAACCGCCTCGGCAAGAGACGCCGATTGCCGGGCCGTTGCCTCTACTTCCTTCACCGAGGCGCTGATCTCGAGTGAAGAGGCAGAGGTCTCTTCTGCCGCGGAAGACAGCACTTCGACATGTTCCGCTATTTGCCCCATTGCAGTCGACATCTGGGTAATGGCCGACGACGTTTCGTCTATAAATCCCGACAGGTCAGACACGGACTTGGCCACTTCGTTCATTGAGGCCGCCATCTCAATCACCGATGACGAGGTCAATTCCGATGTCGTGTGAAGATCGTCCATGTTGGCCGCTATCTCCTTGAGGGAGAAATGCATCTCGTTCACCGATGACGCGGCTTCTTCCACGGATTCAGACTGCACTTGGCTCCCCGAAGTCAACTTCGTGGATATTTCCCTGACCTCACCCTGGATAGACACTATCTTGAGGGCCGCTTCGCGGATGCTGCCGATCATGCCCTTCAGTCCGATGATCATCCGGTTCAGCCCCCGTCCGAGCATCCCGAGCTCATCGACGGACCGGACGCGCACTGTTTGCGTGAGGTCTCCATTGGCAATGTTCGAAGCTATCGTCACGGCTTCCATCGTGGACGCCACAATCATCTTCCGCACCATGACATGAATAGTCAAGGCAAGCCCGCCGATGATCATAACGCCGATCGCCAGCAGCACGCGAAGAATGTACCGCGTTTCCTTCCGGACTCCGGCCCGCGAAAACCCAATTTTGACCGTGCCGAGACGGGTTGAGCCGCTCACAATGTCGGCTTGTATTTCGAGGGCGTCCAGCTTTTCCTTCGCCTTTGCCGCGAGTATTGCCACCCCGCCAGACTGGTCTCCGGCCAATAAGGACTGAAGAGCGGGGTCCGTACGGTTGAAACTGGCCTGTACGCTGCTTACTACCGCGTTCGACTCGTCGGTGATATAGGCATAAAGCACGTCCTGAGCACTTGCCACTTCTGCGACAAGACCGTTGAGCGCAACAATATCCTTGTGGAGAAGCGCGTCTGTCCCTGCTTTCCCGAGGAACTGCCCCATCTCTCGACCGCGTGTTTCAAGCGCACGATACTGACCGTCTGTCAGCACGCGTGTGATCAGAAACGTACCAACCATCATGAACCCGATGATCACAGCCGTCACCGCCATCATAAACTTCAGGCCCATGCTGGCCTCAACCTTTTTTTTCAGCGTCAGGTTCGCAACTCTTTCCTTGATTACCCGCATGAAGACCTCCGAAAAAACCTGCCCCTGCCGCTAACATCGCGCCGTGCGACCCTGAACTCCGCACGGCCCGACGGAAGCGCCGCGCACATATTCCCGCCGTCGGAATTTTTTACTCTTCTTTGACCACTTTTTTCCGATTGCTTCGCGAAGCGGTCCGTCGCGAATTGCTCTCAGGACGCCTGCTCGCCTTCGATTGATGCACTTCTTACCGTCATGGTAACAAGCTCCTTGTTTAGCAGCTCCACCTGTTCACCGAGCGTCTTAACCGCTGTTGCCAGGCCCTCCATCAGCTTCATGTTCTGACGGGGAATGTCCTGTATCCGTTCCATAGACTCGAGGATCCGGCGGCTGACCTGGCGCTGCTCTCTGGTGCCGGCCGCGATCATACCTGCCCGCGCCGTCACATTCTCGGCTGCTTCAGCGATCTGCTTGCCGCCCCGCCCTTGCTCCGTCATGGCGTTTTTCACTTGCCGCGCGATGTCGCGCATCCCTTCCGCGGCAGTGAGAATCATCTCCGAGCCCTTGCTCTGGGCCTGCGTGGCAGAAGCAATATGATTCATCATTTGTTTCACGTTTCCGACGGCCTCGCTCACCTGTTTGATCCCGCGGGACTGCTCCGCCATGGCCCGCTCGATCATGTTTGCTGTTTCGGCTGAGCGGCCCGAGCTGGCCAGAATCTTGTCAAGCGCCGCACCGGCGTCCTGCGAGCGGCTGACGCCTTCTTCTACGGCGGTCAGGCTGTCGGCCATGGCCGCCACAGCCTCCTTGGTCTCCTTCTGGACCGCGGCAATAAGCCTGGCGATGTCCTGGGCCGAGCCGGCGGTCCGGTCGGCAAGCGCCTTGATCTCCTCGGCCACGACCGAGAACCCCTTCCCATGCTCGCCTGCCTGCGCCGCAAGAATGGAGGCGTTCAGGGCCAGCAAGTTCGTGCGCTCCGTCACCTCGACGATCACGCCGAGGATATTTCCGATCTCCTCCGAGCGTTTGCCGAGCCGCGTTACGAAACTGGAGTAGCGTTCGACGGATTCCTTAATCCTTCCCACCGCGTTCGTGGTTTCCCGGATGGACGTTACGCCGATGTCGCGGGCCTCGCGGGAAACCTGCTCGGACAGCTTCGCTGATTCCTGTGCCGCGCGTTCCACCTCCCGGACCGTGGCTTCGATCTGGATCGCCGAGGCCGAGGACTCCTCGGCGGCGGACGAAAGGGTTTCCACATGGCCTGCCACCTCGCGAATGGCGGCGATCATTTCCATGACCGACGTGGTGACCTCCTCGACGGAGCCCGTCAATTCCCCCGTGTGACGCGCCACCTCCGTGTTGGAGGCGTTCATTTCGAGGATCGCGGATGACGCCTGTTCTGCCGATGTGGACAGGCTCTCGGCGCTCTCGGCCACGGATTGGATTGAGGAGGAGATTGTCTCGACCGATGCGGTAACGGTCGCCACCGTCGTCGCTTCGACGTCGGCGTTCTGCGTTACCTCACGCGTGCCGGCCGCGATCTGCGGGCTCAGCTCGTTGATCCGTAAGGCGATGGCGCTCATATCGATGACGAACTGTTCGAGACGCTCGATCAGATAGTTCACGCCTCCGGCCAAGACGCCGATTTCGTCATTTCGTTGGGCATCGACGCGCCGTGTAAAATCCTTGCGGTCGATTACGTCCTTGAGCGCCGCGCCCAGTTCCTGGACTGGTTGCGTGACGGTGCGGGAGACCGAAACAGTGAGGAGAACGGCAAGGATGACAAAAATGAGGAGGTATTCCACAAGAGCGCTTACGGCGTAGGCCTTGAGCCTCTTATCGAGATCAGCCGGGTACACCGCGATCCTGATTTCGCCCAGCTTGGCCTGGTCGGAAAGGATGGGAAAAGGCCCCGCGAAAATACGCTTTTCTGCAAGCGAGGGGATGGCGGCCTGCACCAGCGGCCTTCCCCCGGCATCGGATATCATCACTTCCTGCGCATCGGGAGTATGCATGAAATTCTGGGCCATGTAGTGAAGCCCGCCGAAATCCGAGGTGAGCAAAAGCGGTGTCGCAAGCTCGGCCATGAGCTTGCAGGTCTCTTCACCGTGGGCGCCGGTGCTGGCCATGATGACGCGTTTCTCCATGAAATACCGATACGTCCCGATGAGGCTCATAGTGGCAAAGAGCCCGAAGAAGATGAGAAAAACGAGTCTCTGTCTGATGCCGATTCTCACATGACCTCCTGATCCGAACAAAAACCTGATTTGACCAAAGTGCCACGGAGGAGAGGAGAGTGAATAAATCCTCAGCTCGATTTACTAAAACTGAAGCGAGATGGAAATCCAAATGGTGAAAATTTGCATCGTGGTTATTTCATATTATTTGGAGATTCGAGCTTCAGGTTTAGATAGTCAGTATTCTCCGCGTCACCGTGGTGGCTTTTCTTTTTGCAATATCCTCAAAACTTGAATCCCTCGAGTTCCACCTGGAGCGCATCGGCGCGGGTCTTGAGGGTCTGGACCGTTATATCCATTTCGACGGACACGTCGACGACCTCCTGGGTGATCTTCTGGATCTTGCCGACCGCGTCACCGATGTGCTGCGCGCCGACACTCTGCTCCGACGTGGAGCGGGCAACCTGGGCAGCCTGCACCTTCACGGACTCAACGGCCCTGGCAATCTGTCTTCCTCCCGTGGTTTGCTCTTGCGTTGACGTCTTGACCTGCCTGGTGATATCGCGCATCCGCTCCGCAGCCTGCCCGATCCGTTCACTGCCGCGGCGCTGTTCCTGCATGGCCCGGGCGATCTGCTCGATCTGGTTTGCAATGTTTACTGACGCCTCCTTGATCTGGGCAACGCCCCTGGCCTGCTCCGCCGTGGTTTTCTCGATAGCGCGCGCCATTTCCGCGGACTGGCGGGAACTGCCCGCTACCTGCTCAAGCACCTCGCTCGTTACGTTCACGAGGGATGAGCCGGCCTCTACAGCCTTGAGTCCCCGGGCCATGGCGTGCACGCTCTGTTCGGTCTCTTCACGCACGGCAACGATCAGACCCGATATTTCCAGGGTGGACGTCGCTGTCCGCTCGGCCAGCTCCTTGATCTCTTCGGCGACCACCGCAAACCCCTTGCCGTGTTCGCCCGCCTGAGCCGCAAGGATGGCCGCGTTCAGCGCGAGAAGGCTCGTCTGGTCCGTCACCTCGTCGATAACCTTGAGGATCTGACCGATCTCCTGAGAGCGTTTCCCCAGCCGGTTTATGATGTCCGCCGTGGCCTCGACGGCCTCTTTAATGTTCTGCATGCCTCTTATCGCCTCGTGTGATGCGGCCATTCCCCGGTCCGATGCATCGACCGAAACCTTTTCCGCCAGGCGTGCCGCGTCGAGCGCCCGCTGCTCCACCTCTTTCACCGAGGCGCTCATCTCCGTTATCGACGAAGAGGTCTGCTCTGCCGAGGCAGAAAGCGCCTCCGTGTTTTCGGACACCTGCTTGATGGAAGCGAGCATTTGCTGGATGGAAGCAACTGTATCTTCGGCCGCCGTCGAGAGCGCGCCGGCATTGCGGGCCACCTCTTCGATCGACGATGCCATCTCCGACGCAGATGACGAGGCCTCCGTGGCTGCGTGGGACATCTCTTCGGCGTTTTCGGCAACACCTTTGATGGAGGCGGTCATCTCACTCACCGTCATAGCCGTCTGTTCCGTTGCCTCCTGCTGGACCCGGGCTCCCTGACTCATCTTGAGCGTGGCGTTGCCCATAAGTTTCATGGCCTCGCCGAGGCTTGCCCCGGTTTGCCTGATTTTGCCGAGCATTTCCCGCAGGTTTGACGACATGGTATTGATGGCGCCCCCCAGGACGGCGATTTCCGTCTCGCCCTTGATGATGATCTCGTGGGAGAGATCACCGGCAGCCATGCCGGCAGCGGTGGTCGACATCTTGGCGAGCGGCTTCGTAATCTCGCCGTTCACAAAAAGATAGACAAGGGTAGTGGCGACCACAAAACTTATGAGAGCGACCAGGAGCGTCCAGAGGAGAAGGCTCCGGATCTGACGGCTGACCGCGCTCTCCTTCAGCGCGATCCGAAATACGCCGAGATGCTTGTTGTCAAGGCTCGTAATCGGTATGACCTTTTCAATATAGCCGCCTGCCGCATCGGAATAGGATTGAACCTCGGGGCTCGTAGCCGCCAGCGCCGCTTTGCTTGCCGTGTCGCCCAAGACCGCGTTCTCGAGCGCCCTATCGCTGGCATAGAGCACCTTGCCGTCATTATCCATTACCAGAGCACGCGAAATGTCCTGGTTCTCTTCACTCAACACACGCAGCTTGTCTCCCATGCCTTCGAGCGCGCTCAGGGGGAGCCCGAACCCGATGGCCTTGTTGATGTCCTTCTTGATCCCATCCGCCAGTACGGTCGTTTTCGCGATGAGCGCGTCCCGGTATTTTCCCGTCGTCACATAGATCGTGGTGAGCGTGTTGAACGCAAGCACCAGGAGAAGAATTCCGGCCGTGGCAACCATGGCCTGTGTTTTTAAGCTCATTTTTGATAATATGCTCATTTGATCACCCTTGTCGCGTCCGTGATCAGGTCCATAGGCACTTTCAAGCCGAGGGCATTCGCCTCCTTGAGGTTCAGCACCAGCTCAACCAGCTTGGGGACCTCTGCTGGAATACTGGACGGGTTGGCGCCTTTGAGCAGCCGCGCACAGATCCGCGCGGCCGCCTCGCCCTGTTCGGTCGGGCTTGGAGCAAGGCTCAGGACGACGCCCTTCTCGGCGGTGCCGCCGGTCAGGCTTACGGTCGGTATTTTTGAACCGTATGCGGATTTTATGATCGTGTCGATGGCCTCGTTCGCGGCGGCGCTCACGCTGATAAACACGGCGTCTGCTTTTCCCGTAAAGACAAGCCTCCGGGCGTCATCAACCTTCCTGATCGGCATCCGCACGGTTTGAAAGCCGTACTGATTCTGAAGCTGGGTCAGTTCCTCCGCCTGGCGGACCGAATCGGCCTCGGATTCGTTGTAGACCACGGCGAGACGCGTAAACGGCATCAGCTTGCGCAGATACCTGAGCAGGCTCGTCAGCGGCACCTTGGAGCTGATGCCGGCAACGTTCCGGGCCGCCACACCGACGGCGGCGGGATCATAGACGCCGGCGAACACGATCGGGATGCTCTTGGTCTCCCTGATGGCCGCCAGCGTGGATGGCGCGCCGTACGTCACCAGCACGTTGACATCGGCCACAACCAGCTTGCGGGCGGCGTTCGTCCAGGAAAGCGGGTCAGGCGACGGCATCTGGAGCAGGGTGTCGACCTTGCTATGGCCGAACCCTTCTTTGACCAGCGCTCCGGCAAAGGCCTTTTGGATCTCCTGGTAGTATGTAATGTTCCCGGACATGATAACGCCCACGGTCTTGTCCGCAGCGCCGGCCGCCGTGGCGCTGAGCGCCAGAGCGGCAAACAGTAACCATCTTAATCGTCTCATCATTCCTCCCGCTACCACTTCATGGACAAGGTGGCCAGTATCGTCTTCACCGTGCCGTCCTGAGCATTGTCTATTTGATCGTCGTACCGCCGGTACTGGTACCGTATCTCGCTGCTCACGTATTTGCTGTGCTGCGTCTCGATGCCTGCCGCATACGTGCTGTCGATGACTTTCATGTCCGAAAGCTCCGCAATGCCCGACGTATTGGTAACCGTGCCGGCGTCCTCGATGATGAAATTGCCCCGCGAGTAGCTCCTGCTTCCCGATGCGGTGAGGTACACGCCGTCAACCGGCGCAACGGCGAGAACAAGCGATCCCACGTGGGAAACATCGGCGTAAGGAACGCCTGCTTCAAGCGCGAAAGCGCCGGTCCCGTCTTGAAGCGTGACCGTCTGGTCAACCTTGTATTTAAAGTAGGCGTAGCTGAGAGTGACCGAGGAGCGGTTGCCCACCAGCACGGTAAAACTGGCCAGCCCCTGGTCGCGCGCCGCATCCCGTGTGCCGCCGCCCAAAGGCGCGCCCAGGAGGTCCCGCGTTTCACGCACCGCGCTGTAGCTGAGCAGGGTATTGAACCGCGGCGTCGGCGTCCAGGTTATGGACGCCATCGCGGTTTGCGACTTGTCGGGGTCCGTGTCGTAGGCCGGGTTGTCCGTCTTTGTCTGACGGTAGTCCGCCCGCAGGGTGACCTTGTTCATGACACGGTAGGTGAGGCCGAGCTTTGCCCTTCCTTTCGTGGTTTTCTCCGGCACGTCCCAGAGGTCTACGACATTCGTGCGATCGATCGAATCAGCGACATATTCGCCCGTGAGCGCCAGCCGGTCGGTCGCCCGGTACCGGATCGTTCCGGTCACGACATCCCGTGACGAAGAGATCGAGTCTCTGACGCTTTCGGTGATCGGGACGCCCGGGGTCACATTAATCACGGTGTTCGGATTGGTAGTGTCGATATTGTAGTGCCGGTACTTGACGGCCAGGATCACACTGGTCACCGGCATAAAGGTGATGTCTCCAGCCGAGTTCCAGTAATTCACTTTCGCCCCGCTGTCCTCATTCTTTTTGTCTCCGCCCGAATAAGTGCCCGCCAACACCAGCCTGCCCGAATATGATGAATGGAGCTTTACGGTATCCGACGAGGATCTGAGGTCGGGAGTGAGGTTGTGAGGTACCAGCGTGGCGGACGGCGGATAGACATCGAAAAGCTCCTTATTCGTAAGCGATTCGAACTTCTTTTCCATGTGGCTGTAATCCACCTCAACCGGCCCCAGGTGGCTGTTCGCGCCCACGCGGACCTGCTGCGTGTTCCAGTCGATGTCGCGGGACTCGGAGACCTTGTCGAGATTCCCGGTGAATTCGCGCAGGAAGCGCTGCTGGATCGTGCCCTGCCGGTCGATCGTTAGTACCTCGGCGTACAGATGGAACGGAAAGTCAGGGATCTTGAAACGAATGAACGCCCTGCTCAACTGGTTCTCGATGCCGTACCGGGCGGCCGGATCCTTGTCGGTAAAGGTCACCCCGGGCGTGGTCGGGGTGGGTCCGAAGCTGTAATGATTGAGGTTATGGAACATGTTGCGGGTATACCCGTTGAAGAGCACAACGTCCCGGTACGCGTAATCCATTTCCCCGAAGTAATCTTTACTGTTCAGATAGTAAGATTCGAGCACAAATCGGTGAGGGAGCGGGTCGTACTCGAAGTCCAGAGCGCCCGTGACAGAAGACTTGATAAAATCATACTCCCCGGCGATGGGGTTGCCGTTCTGCGTGATCCCCCGGTAGCCCAGGCCGATACGGCCTTCGAAATCGGTGGCCGGAGTTTCAGCTGACTGGTTCTCTGTTTTCTTGTCGCTTGCGACCAGCTCCGGGGCCGCCAGAATACTCGGAGCTTCAGCTGATTGGCCCTCTGTTTTCTTGTCGCTTGCGACCAGCTCCGGGGCCGCCAGAATACTCGGAGCTTCAGCTGATTGGCCCTCTGTTTTCTTGTCGCTTGCGGACTGCTCCGGGGCCGCCAGAATACTCGGAGCTTCAGCTGATTGGCCCTCTATTGTCTTGTCGCCTGCGGCTTGTTCCGCGGCCGCCAAGGAGACCCAGAGCATGAATACGAGAAGTGTAAGAATGATCTTTTTCATCTTCGTGTCTCCTCTATTGTATGAAGTTGCCCTTGCCGCTCGCTGAAGGCAGGTCGGTCCCATGGATCTGTGAATGGCAGTCCGTGCACCGCGTATAGAAAGCGCGCTTTTGGTCCGTTGTCGTGCTGCTGTCAATCGGGTGCGTCGGATGGCACTGCAGACACAGGAACGGCTCGCGCAGGATGAGAAGGTTGTTGTTCACCGATCCGTGCGGCGTGTGGCAGGCGGTGCAGTCCTCGGTAATGTCCGCGTGCTCGTACACAAAGGGCCCTTCTTTTTCCGAATGGCACTGGGTGCAGGTCGCCTTAATCGATTCCCGCCTCAGGTTTTTCTCCTGGCCGCCGTGCGGGTCGTGGCAGTCGGTGCAGAAGATCTTCTTCTCCGGCACCGGATGGTGGTTCGGCAGGGTGAAAGCCGCCTTCACGTCCTGGTGACAGCGCTCGCACATATCGGCCGTGTCCCTCAACTTGACCTTGAGATTGTGGCTGCCGTGGATCCGGTGACAATCGGAGCAGGACACGTCGGCAAGGTTATGGCTGGCCGCGTTCCAGTTGTGCAGGTTGAACGTGGCATTGGCCGAGTGGCACTTGAGACAGATGAGCGACCGAGCCTGCGCCGGAATGTTTTTGAGATCGATGAAGGTCTTGAAGTCGCACGCCGACTGTTTCCCTGCCTTCGCATCGGCCGCAAGTTTCTCGGGCGTCAGCAGGTCGACGGCGAGGCTGCCCGGTCCGTGGCAACTCTCGCAATTCACGAGCGGCAGTCCCGATTCCCTCGAGAGCTGCGCCCCCATGGTTGAGAGGTCAAAATCTCTTCTGATCTTATCGTGCACGTGGCAAGCCTTGAGGCAGTTGTCGGTGCCGATATAGTCCGCGTCCAGGCGGCCGGCGATCAGTTTCTCGTAATCCTTGATCGGCAGGATCGGGCGCGATTCTTTGAGCGCCGCACACCCAGCCGCGAAGAAGGCGCCCAGAGTTCCGAGCACGAGCCATGTTTTCCATTTCAGAAATCGTTCCATGTATTATGAAACCTCCTTTGCCAGTGTGGGGTTAGGGCCGTTCAGCATCGATTCCGTATCCGTCCGGGTATGTCCCATTCCAGAGCGACCCGCTTGGAAGAAGATATTTCATTGCTCCCTGGCACCAGTCGGGCGGCGTATCGCCGCTGCAGGCATTGGTGAGCGTCGCGCCGACCGAATAGTTCATTTGCCTGTCATCGATCCAGTCGAGAGAGTCATAGATGAGCCTCTTCACATATCTGCTGTTATGTACATAGGCCCCCGGTTCATGATGGAGGAGGCTCATGTTGAAGGCGGCCCCCAGATTGTTTTTGCCGGTGGTGTTGCCTGTCATATCAGTATCGCCGGCGGAGAGCCAGTTTGTGCTGGAAAAATACGGGTAGTCGGTGGTAAAAGTATAGCCGCTCACTATATCGAGCTCTGTCCCGAGAGCCTCAAGGGCAAATTCAAAGTTGTCCTTCTCATCCTGCACCACCCTCCCAAAGTCAATGCTCGAGCCCGCGTGGCAGTTAAAACAAATCTCGCTCGATACGATGATGGTCCCTGTATTCGTGCTGATGGGCTCAAAGAGATGATTGCCGCTCATGCCCGGCCGGTCCATGTGGCACCCGATGCAAGGGCCGTTCGAGCCGGTGTTCGGAGCATTTGGCGTGCCGATCTGATTATGTTTGTATGAAGCGGGGTCGACGTAGCTTCTTCCAACATATTCGTATGCAGTGCCCTTGAACATTGTTCCACCTCCCGTCAGGTAGTGCCCATCAGGGAAGCCCAGATTGCCGAAATTCACAGCAGTCTGTCCGGTATTGAGATTATGAATCGCTTTGCCGCTCCCGCGCCCCGTGTGGCAGGGCATGCAGACGTTCGAGGCGGAAATATCGGGGTATTGATAAGACACGTCTGCATTTATCGGATAGTCAGAAGGAAAGCCTCCCACCGGAATTTGATATCTTGCCTTGTAAGCTCTCGGGTTCCTCAGGCTTCCCCTGTTGTCAATGTGGCAGCCTTTGCACTCCAACATCTCGGGTTTGAAGTTTGCATTGTATGCCAACGGAGGCCGGCTGCCGGTGTAGATGGCATTTGCCAAGGTAGTATTGCCGCTTCCGAGCGCATCGGCATAAGCGGCAAATCCCGTTGTAGTATGACACCGCTGGCATGTGGTCCTGTCCCCGTACGTCCCCATCGCCCCGCAGTTCGCTGCAGCATCGCAAGTCCAATTGTAATGTGACCAGGGGTTATAGGTGGTAGGCGGATTCTCCGGACCGCGGAATGCATGGCCGGATGCCGCCCATTCCCTGTTGATATCGGCCGTTTTATGTGGATTGTGGCAGTCGGTACAGATGGTATCGCGAGCATAATTCATAGCGTAGCCGGATATATTCATTACAATGTTTGCTCCTTGCAGTCCCGTCCAGTTGCCGGCAGAAGCAAAGTGCGTGTCTGTGATGGTATATTGTGAGCCCGTCGGCGTTACGCTGCTCGCAGGATCATGAGTGGCGGCAACGGTTCCGGTGCCTGATGAATTCAGCAGTGCATGGCAGGAGGTGCACATGACGTACTGGCCCGAGACCTTGACGGAACCGAGCGATGTCCCCGCTGTATTGGCCAGGAGAAAAATCGGGCCCGAGCCGTAGTGGAGGCTCCCTCCGCCGTGGCAGGCTTCGCAACCCACCACGGGCCGCGGCTGAGTGCCGATATAGCCAGCGGCGACGATCTTGGCGCTGTCGCCGTTGGGATCGTGGCAATTCTTCGTGCAGGTTGCAATCTGTCCGACCGTCGGCGAGCCGGGGCTGTCGAGGCCGTTCGCGGCATTCGCGTGCATGCTGGTGAGCCAGTCTGCCGTCGCTACGGTGTGGCAGCCGGTGCAGACATTGATGCCCACCGTCGTGGCGCCGGTCACGGCCCCCCTTGCCGGCGGGACCCCTTCTCCCGTGCTGCTGCCGCATCCGCCGATCAGGGCCGCAGATAACAGCACAACAAGTAGAACAAATACCGTTCTGCTTTTCTTCCTATTCATATTCGTTCCTCCCCCCTTATACTATTGCGGCTTCCGGAATGGGGAATGCAGAATAGAAACACTCGCAGGATTCTTCGCGCTCTATTCCGCAATCCGCATTCCGCAATCTCCTTACACTCCGACTGCTTTTTCGGTATCGAGCAGGATGTACAGTTTGTCTTCTTTCCGCGCGATTCCCCGCAGAAATTCCGCACCGTGCTCGATGGTCTCGGGTGTCGGCCTCACCGCATCGGGCGAAATCCGCACCACCCCTGTCACGCGGTCAACGTGGATCCCGGCGTCCTCGTCATTGACGCTGACGACAATGATCCGCGATTTTTCATCCTGCTTCCCGGGAGTCAGGCCGAGCCGCCGGCACAGGTCGATGACTGGCAGCACGGTCCCGCGAAGCGCCATGACCCCGAGAACATAGTCCGGCGCGTTCGGCACGGGAGTCAGATCGCGGATCTTGAGCACTTCCTTCACTGCATCGACCAGCACGGCATACTCCTCGTCGCCGAGACGGAACGAGAGCATTTCGATCTCCTGGAGCGACGCAACAGCTTCTGCTGCTTCACCCTCCGGCGACGGTGCCTTTGCGGCCTCTGCGTCTTCCACGACAGGAGCGTCGCTGCCCGAGGGACCGGCTGCAACACCCGCTGAAGGCCGTGCGGGCGCCGTCTCTGCCGACTCGCGAGGCTGTTGCTCCGGCAGGGCCGGCACATCCGCGGAAGCTTCCACCTCAGTCTTTTTCCGGGCCTGTGCCCGCTCCGCAGCCTTTTTACGCGCCGAGAGAATATCCATACGCGCTAGCGCTCCAGTTGGAAATTGGAAATTTTAGATCTTAAATTAAATACCCGTCCTGTTTTTTCGTTCATTTTGCACCCTATGGATTCCGAAAATCTCAGTTCTGCACTCGTAACACTCCGATCACTGCATCTCTTCGCTCGATTGTCGATGCGAGATTAAAAAATTTAAAATTTTCAATTCGATATTTGAAGAACGTCGTCTCACAGGTCCCTTACCACGCTCTCGATGATCTCCGGTCCGATAAGTTCCGCGCCTTTCCCGAATCCCTCGATAAGCGCATTGCCGGCGATGATGTTGATGCGGCGCGGCACCCCCCCGGAGTGCTCGAACAGGAGGGCGAGCGCCTGGTCGTCGAAGAGCGGCGTCGACCTACGCGCGATGCTGAGCCGGTGCTTCACGTACTCGCGCGTTTCCTCCGCGTCGAGCGGGCCCAGGTGGTACTGCATCCCGATGCGCTGCCGGAGCGCCCGGTATTGACGGCGGGCAAGCCGTTCCCTGAGTTCGGTCTGGCCGATGAGCACGAGCGCCAGGAGGTTGCGGTCATCGAGCTGAAAGTTCGTCAAAAGCCTCAGTTCCTCGAATGTCGCTTTTCCCGGAACCAGCTGCGCTTCGTCGATGATGAGAACAGGCCGCTTGCCCGCCTCGAAGAGCTCGTACAGCTTGGCGTTGATCCCCTCCAGGATGCCGTGCCGGTACCGGCCCGAATCGTTCATGCCGAGGCGCAGGGCCACGGTGCGCAAAAGCTGGGACGGCGAGAGCCGGGGATTTATGATGAGTACCGGGCGATAGCTCTCATCCAGAGAATCGATGAGCGCCCGCGACAGCGTCGTCTTGCCTGAGCCGATCTCACCGGTCAGGAGAACGATGTCCAGCTCGTCCACCGCATGCTGGAGCCTCGCGAGCGCCTCGGCGTGCTTGGCGCTCTGGTAGAGAAACCGGGGATCCGGCGTCCTGTTAAACGGTTTTTCCGTCAGTCCGTAAAATTCTTTATACATCTTTTACACCAAGCTCCAAATCACCGGCCCCAGATCCCACATACATTCCAAACATTGATTTCTAAAAATATTTCGGACATTGCCGTTTGGATCTGGAAATTAATTGGGGTTTCGGATTTGTTATTTGAAACGTTTCCTCCTCTGCTCCTGTCTACTGGCTCCTGACTGCCGCCTTCTTCATCGCCCCCTCGATCAGCGACTCAACGTCGAGAACGAGCACGACGCCGCGCTGGTCCCCCAGCTCCGTGGCGCCGGCGATGCCCGGCAGGTCCGCCAGCCTCTTCCCCAAAGGCTTGATGACGATCTCCTGCTGGTCCCGGAGGCCGTCGACGACGATCCCGAGCCGGCGTTCGGCCAGCCCGACAAGGATCAGATACAACGAATCGCCCTCCGCTTTCGGAGGCAGCTTGAACACCTGCGTAAGCCTGAGAAGCGGAACGGTTTCGTCCCGTATGGCCATTACCTCACGCGTCTCTACGGTCTCCACCTGCTTTTCAGTCGTCTGGATGATCTCGAGCACGGAGCTGAGCGGCACGGCGAAGACCTGGCCGCCCGCTTCAACGATGAGCGCTTTGATGATTGCAAGCGTGATTGGGAGCGTGAGCATGAATTTGCTGCCCGCGCCGGGCTCGGTTTCTATGTCGATCATCCCGGAGAGCTTCGACACGTTTTTCCTCACCACGTCCATCCCGACGCCGCGGCCCGAGATTTCGGTCACCGCTTCACGGGTGGTGAAGCCGGGAAGAAAAATGAAATCCAGGATCTCCTTGCGGTCGGTCTCGGGGTCGAGCCCGTGGTCTGGTCCGAGCACTCCTTTTTCCACGGCCTTCGCCAGTATCTTTGAGGGGTCCATCCCCGCCCCGTCGTCTTCGACGGTGATCACCACGTGGTTGCCCTTGGGATATGCCGTAAGCTTCACAATACCCTGCTCCGGTTTCCCGCTCTGCCGGCGCGCCTCCGAGGACTCGATGCCGTGGTCGATGGCGTTCCTGATAAGATGCATGATGGGATCGGCAAGATCCTCGATCATAAGCTTGTCGAGCTCGGTATCCTCGCCGGAGAGCCGGAGATCGATCTCTTTCCCGGCCTCCTTTGCGTACTTTCTGACCACTTGCGCCAGGCGCGTGAATATCTGGCCGATCGGCACCATCCTGACTTCGAGTATTCCTTCCTGGAGCTCGTTCAGCTTGCGCTCGAGGTTCCGCTGCGCCTTGTGCAGGTCCATGGAAAGGTGGGCAAACCCCTGAACGGCCCGGAGGTCCTTGACGATGCGGCCGATGATATTTTTCGTCAGGTGCATGTCTCCCACCGTGCTCATTAGGCTGTCAAGCCGGTAAATATCCACGCGCACGGTGTTGCTCACGGACCGGAGCGCATCCGCTCCCGGGCGCGGCTCTTCGGCCCGCCGCCTTTCCACGTAGGGCACCGGATAGATCATGACGTTCCGCATATCGAGAGCGGCGGAAAGCTCTTCCAGCGTTTTCGTGGATCCGGCCACGATCGTAAAACCGATGCCGCCCCCTTCCGCGCCCGCCGTGGGTAGCGTGCAGATGATCTCGGCGTTTTTCTTGAGCGCCTCGTTCAGGGTCTTTATGCCTGTTTCAAACTCGGCGAGCGCGAACGAGGCCTTGAGGGTGAACAGGTTCTTGTGCTCCCTGATGTTTTCCGTGAGCCGGTATTCCTCGTACTCGGTCAGCACCTGGAGGAGTCCGCGGTCGATATTGATCTGGTCGAGGAGCGACCGGTTGGCTGCGCCGGACGGTTTTGCTTTGAGGATGCCGTCAATGAGGTCGAGCGCCGAACTGATATCTTCCGGCTCCTGCTTTTTGCCGACCTGCTGGACAAGCCGGCCGAGCAGGGCCAGCGTGTCGAAGAGCGCGTCGAGGGCCTCCCGGCTGAGCGCCACTTTGCCGAGTCGTATCTCGTCAAGGAGGAATTCAAGCTTGTGCGAGACGGCGGAGGGGGCCTTGAGCCCGAACATGCCTGCAAGGCCCTTGAACGAATGGACGGCGCGGAACAAGGCATTCACCTGCTCGGGCTCGGAACGTCCCGCGTTTTGCTCCGCCTCGAGAGCGAGCATGGTCTTGGCGGCAGTCTCGAGGATGTCTTCCGCTTCCGCAAGAAAATCTTTTATGGACCGATCCTGTTTCAATAGTCGCCGCGCTCCCGATCAAAATGAAAATTCAACGACCTATTTCGAACTTTTTTGATTATGGATGGTTGGAGCTTATTTGTTGTTTGGCGCTCGGACCTTCATGCTTGTCCCGCTCCCAACGCCTTGTTCACCGCCTGCATGAGCTCTCCTTTGGTGAACGGCTTTACGACATAGCCCGACGCGCCGAGGGCCATGCCGCGTTTTTTGTCTTCGTCGCTTTTTTCCGTGCTGACGATGACGAGGGGAATGTCCTTGTACTCCGGGTTGGACTTCACGAAGCCGATCAGCTCCAGCCCGTTGATGTCCGGCATGTTGATGTCGGTAATGACCAGGTCGAAGCGGCGCGTGGGCAGGGTCTTGAGCGCCTCGAAGCCGTTGCCTGCCTCGATGGCAAAGAACCCTCCGGCCTCTTCGAGCGAGACCCGTATCATCGAGCGTATGGCCTTGGAGTCCTCGACGATCAGAACATTCTTCATTTTTTCTCCTTCTGAAGTTCTGCCAGCCTCTTTTCGAGCAAGGCCTTTTCAAGCGCCATCCCCGCCTGGTTCATGAAGATCTCGAGCGTGTCCATCCCCCTGACGGGCTTCCTGTCCGGCAGGTTGTCGCCGTACACCACCAGGGCCACCTTGCCGTCTACCACAAGCGGAATGGCCATCACGGCATCGGGCTGCGTGCCGCCGAGTTCGTTCACAAGGTACTTGTTGCTCTCGCTCTCGTCTATCGGGCCGACAAAGCTGTGTCGGGTTTCTATCACGGAGTGAAACAGGGAGGGCTGGTTCAGGGAGATCCTGATATTGCGCACCGCCTGGTCCGCGGAGCGTCCCTTGAGCTCAATGCCGAACTGGCCGAGGCCGCGCACTTCGTCCTTCTTGACCATGAACAGGACGGCGCGGTTGACGACCTCGCTCGCATACCGGAGGATGAGGAGCGTCACCTCGGCGGTCGCCGTGGGGAAACGCAGTTCGTCGAACATCGACCTGAGCGTGCTGATCGCTTTTGACGGCGTTTCCGTTTCGATGCGGGTGCGGAATTCTTCTTTTGCCGGTTCGTAGCTGGCATGCTGATGGGCGGCCGGCGCTTTTGCCGCGGGAGGGGTCTTGGGCATCCCCTTCCTTTTTTCGTCGAGGATCCTCGTGCCTTCCATCAGGAGGTACTCGGCGCTGATGCCGTGCTTGAGGAGGAACTCCTGGGTGTCGATTTCGATCTTGTCTTTGGGCGCTATCTCGCCGAGCTCGAAGTTGAAGAAGCCTTCTTCCCAGGACAGCAGATCGTAGATGATCTCTTCGATCTGCTTCCGGACGACGCTTTCCATCGTCTGCGCGGTCACGGCGCCCATGCCCACGAGGATCATGCCGAGGGGCTTGTCGACATCCTTGCGCTGGGCAGCCAATGCTTGAGACAAAAGCGCTTCGGTCAACATGCCCTGGGAAACGAGGATATTGCCGAGGGAATCACGGATGCTGTCACTCGCCGCCTGGATCACCTGGCCGTCTTTGAAGACGACCATCCCCGTGCCCTTGCGGCTGCGCACGATCAGGGTGCCGGTTTTTTTGCTCAGACTGATGATCTGGAAGATGTCAGGTAGCGCAAGGTCTTCCAGCCTGCCGACAAGGCTCATGAAATTCTCCCTACTTAAGCATGACGGGCAAATTATAGCAATTTGCGGGGAAAATGCAAGGTTTATAATTGGTTAGGGAAAATCGCATCGCAACGGCAAATCAGTCTTTCGTTCGCGAATGATCAGGTGCTCCGATAGTTTTCAAACTGGAGTTCGATGCCGAAATCTTTTCCCTTCAAGAGCGAGATCACGGTCTGGAGGTCGTCCCTGCTCTTGCCGGAGACACGAACCTGGTCCGCCTGGATGGATGCCTGCACCTTGATCTTCGCGTCCTTGATCGCCTTCACGATCTCCTTGGCCTTGTCCGTGGGGATGCCCTGCTGGAGCGTCAGACGCTGGCGCACTGTTCCGGCAAGGGCGGCCTCCACCTTGGCGTAGGACAGGTTCTTGACCGGCACGCCGCGCTTCACGAGCTTGCCCTGAAGGATATCGATCACGCTCTTGAGCTTGTACTCGTCGTCGGACACGATCACGAGAGCGTCCTTCTCCTGGGTGATGTTCGACTTGCTGCCCTTGAAATCGAACCGCTGCCCGATCTCCTTCATGGCCTGGCTCACCGCGTTCGTCACCTCCGCCATGTCGATCTTCGAAACCACGTCGAATGAATTCTCCGCTGCCATAGCAACCTCCAGTTGATGAAAAAGTTGAAAATTGTAGATTTGAAGCTCCCTGCAAGCCGCGGGAAATACCCCAGGATTCAAATGTGCAATTTCCGATTTACAATCCGCAATCTGCAATCCCGGCTACTGCTCTATGATCTCCGTCCCCTTCGGAGGCTTGAAGGAAAAGAGCTTGTCGTCAAGGCCCACGCCTTCACGCACGGCCCTAAAAATGATCTCCGTGACGTTGCCTGAGCGGCCATAGATGGTAAGCTTGACGATACGCCCGGCGCCGTCCGACTCCAGGACCAGCTTCTTCATAGCTGCACCGGTTTTTTTCGGGACAAGCTCGAGGGACCGCGGGGTTTTCGGGTCGGGCTGTAACACGTCAAAATCGTCCCTGATGTGCCCTGCGCCCAGCAGGAACGCGACAGGGATGTTCATGTGCTCGAAATCCGTAAAGGTCTTCTTTATCACCTGCTCGCTCCTCTTCGAATAGAACAGGGCGGCCTTGCCGTCGATCACGATCAGTTGACCGTTCGCGTATTCGAGCCTGAGCTTGCCGGGCTTTTTGATCAGGAGCTCGCCCTCGAACGTCTGCGTTTTGCCGATGGCCTTGAGATGGTTTATCTGGGTCACCTTCGCCGCGAGGTCGGTAAGCTCCTGGTAATGCTTTTCCACGGCAGAGACCGCTTCGTCGACGGTCTGGGCGTATGCGGGCTTTGTTGCAGTAGATGCGACGATAAAAAGGAGAGGGACAACGACAATGCGAAAGAACCTTTTATTGACGATAGAGTGGGCAGTCATTACTTCCTCCTTGGCGACTCATCATATCATAAATGATCCGCGCTGAGAAGATGGAAAATGCGGCCGTCATCTTTTTTGACTAGCGCTCGGTGAGATGTGCAGGGTTCCAATTCTCTTCAGGGGCGAGAGATGTCCCGCTTAAAATAATCCGGAGAAGGAATTGGGCATTCCTGATGATAATAGAGGCGGATCCGGGAAAATCATACTTTTGGTCCATTGACAGCCTTTCAACGTCGTGCTATTCGTTGATAAAATTCATAGGCAAGCATAAAAATTCAACCGTCTGGCGACAGAGTAAACCCTTACGGCATTTCCGCCTTACCCGAACATTTATTGCAATAGTCACATTGTATTTAACTTACACTAAAGGAAGGAGCATATCATGACAAGGACAGTCGTTGCAGGTTGTGCGATTCTCGGCTTATTCGCCCTTTTCCTGGCACCCGCAGCCTCGCTCGCTGCAAAGAAAAAGGGACCCAAGGGGATGGGGTCAATGGTCGAAAGGGGGCAATATCTTGTGACGGTGGGTGCATGTAACGATTGCCACTCCCCCAAGAAGATGACCCCAAACGGCCCTGTGCCGGACGAGACGAGGCTTCTTTCAGGACAGCCGGCCGATGAGAGGCTGCCCGAGGCCCCGCCGAACATAATCGGCCCGGACAAATGGGGCGCCATAACCAACAACCATTTTACCGCGTGGGTCGGCCCCTGGGGCACGAGCTACGCTCCCAATCTTTCACCCGACCTGGATACCGGAACAGGGGCATGGAACGAAGAACTGTTCATCACTATCCTTCGCACCGGCAAGTTCATGGGCTCGGGACGCGACATTCTGCCTCCCATGCCCTGGTATAACTATGCCAAACTTACGGACGCAGACCTGAAGGCGATGTTTGCCTATCTGAGGAGCCTCAAGCCGGTCAAAAATCTGGTCCCTCCTTCCGTACCTGCCCCGCGGCCCAACTAACACGGGAATTACTGCAGATCGGCTGAAGAAGTTTAAAAAAGCCTGCCCCGGCAAGATGGGCAGGCTTTTCACTTTCTGTTCATATCGGGGCAGACAACGCCAATGCGAGAGAGCCTTTTATTGACGCCATAATGGGCAGTCATTACAACCTCCATGACAGCTTGTCATCTCATAAATAATGCGGAGAGAGAAACATAACAATTGAGCTTCCTTTGCCGGCCTTGACAACGTTTTGTCCCCGGCTTATCATGGGGCCTTATGGACCCGCACGATTCTTATGATGCCGCCCTTCACCGCATTCTTCGCACGGTCTTCGGATTCGAGTCCTTCAGGCCGAACCAGGAGACCGTCGTCAGGAACATCCTGAACAAAAAGGACGTGTTCGCGGTCATGCCCACGGGCGGGGGAAAATCCCTGTGCTACCAGCTGCCCGGGCTTTTATTGGAGGGAACAGCGGTCGTCATAAGCCCCCTCATCTCGCTCATGAAGGACCAGGTGGACGCGGCCAAGGCGAACGGCATCGCGGCCGCGTTCATGAACAGCTCGCTCGACCAGAGGGAGATCGCGGACGTCTACCGAAGGCTCGCGGGCGGGGAGGTCAAGCTCCTTTACATCGCGCCGGAGCGGTTCGCCCTGCCGCAGTTCATCGAGACGCTGAAAACAGTCCCCCTCTCGCTTTTCGCCGTAGACGAGGCGCACTGCGTCTCGGAGTGGGGCCACGATTTCCGGCCGGACTACCTCGCGCTGTCCGCCATTCCAGCACTCTTCCCCAAGGTCCCCATTGCCGCCTTCACGGCCACGGCCACCAAAAAGGTCCAGCAGGACATCATCAGAAAGATCGGCCTCCGCTCGCCCCATTCGGTGCGCGCGTCGTTCAACCGGCCGAACCTCTTCTACCAGGTATTGCCGAAGTCGAATATCGATGAGCAGCTCCGGGAATTCCTGAACGACCACGAAGGCGAATCAGGCATTATCTACCGGACAACCCGCGACGCCGTCACGGCAACGGCGGCGTCCCTCGCGTCCCGTGGTTTCAAGGCGCTCCCGTACCATGCGGGCCTGTCCGCGGAGGAGCGGGAGAAGAACCAGGAGGCCTTTAACCGGGACGAGGTCTCCGTGATCGTGGCCACCATCGCCTTCGGCATGGGCATCGACAAATCGAACGTGCGGTTCGTGGTCCATGCCGACCTCCCGAAACATATCGAAGCCTATTACCAGGAAACGGGCCGCGCCGGACGGGACGGAGCACCGGCCCATTGTCTGCTCTATTTCAGCAGGGGGGACATCCCCAAGATACGGTATTTCATCGACAAGCTGGAGGACGAAGCGGAGCGCGCGATCGCCATGGAAAAGTTGAACCAGACCGTGCGGTTCGCGTCCCATAACGTCTGCAGGAGAAAACAGCTCCTCTCCTTTTTCGGCGAAGCCTATCCTGAGGAGAATTGCAAGGCGTGCGACATCTGTACCGGCTCGGTTCAGGAGATAAACATCTCGACCGATGCCCGGATCGTGATGTCGGCCGTGGCCAGGACCAGCGAGCGCTTCGGGATCGTGCATATCATCGACATCGTGATCGGCGCGGACACAAAGCGCGTCAGGGAGCTCGGACACCACGAGCTCAAGACCTTCGGCGCGGGAAGGAACAAGGACAAGAACCACTGGCGTTTCATCGTGAACGAACTCCTTGCCCAGGAGCTTATCAGGCAGGACGGGGACCGCTACCCGGTTTTGAAGCTCACACCCCGGGGCGCGGCAGTGCTCACGGGAAAGGATGAGGTCTTCGGGCTCAAGCGGGAAGAAGTGAAAGCAAGGGAGCGGCGCAGGAAGGCCGGGGAGACAGGCCGGTACGACGAGACGCTTTTCGGGCGGCTGCGCGCGGTCAGAAAAAGGATCGCGGGGGAGAACCACGTGCCGCCCTATATTATTTTTTCAGACAAGACGCTCCATGAGATGTGCAGGCATTTCCCGAAGACCGCCTCCGAGCTGAGGCTGATCCCGGGCGTGGGAGATGTCAAGCTTGAACGGTACGGCAGGGAGTTTTTGGAGGAGATAAGGACCTATGGGGAAAACAACCCCGGGGATTGAAGTTCCCCGATGTTCTCTTTTGTTGCATATTCCGCTTACGTTCTTTTATCCCCTTCATCGGGAACTGCTCTGGATAGCCTGGTACAAGCGTTGCACCAGGGCCTGATTGTAACCGTGAGAGGTCATGTTGGCAATAATGCGCCCCCTGATCGGGAAACCGAGGAGATAGAGGTCTCCAATCAGGTCCAGTATCTTGTGGCGCACGAATTCGTCGGGATAACGGAGCTTCGTGTTGATGACCTTGCCGTCGTACATGATGATGTGGGAATGGAGATACCCGCCTCCGACCTTTCCAAGCTTCTGAGCCATTTCGATATTCTCAAAGGTGTTGAAGGAGCGGGCAGGGGCTATCTCCTTTGCGAAGGACCCCCTTTCAGGATTGAACAAGAGGATCTGCTCCCCTATGGGCGGAAGGTAGTCAACCCTCATCGATATCTCGAACCCGTCAAAGGGTTCCGCAGAGAGATGCTTTTCATGCTTCTCCTCGTTTCCCACTCCGATCTTCCCGCGGATGACAGCAACCTTGGTAAAAGCGGGCTGTTCCTCTATCCCCGCCTCTTCTATGAGGTCGCAGAAGTTCTTGGCGGAACCATCTACGTTCGGTATCTCCTCGTCGACCTTGATGAGCACGTTGGTTATGCCGTACATCGAAAGAACCGCCATCAGATGTTCAACGGTGCGCACCCGCCGCCTGCCGTTGTCCAGGGTGGTGGAGTTGGCAGCGAAGGTCTTTGGTGAACCTGCCTGGGAGAAATTCTCAAGAGAGGTGATATGTCCACGGATGGTTTGACCATCAAGCGTTTGAAAGATGATCCCTTCGTTGACCCCGAGGGGGGAGAGGATGATGCCGGTGTTCCGGCCGCTCAGGAGCCCTATACCGTTCAGGACCACATTCCGTCTGAGGGTGCGCTGCGGTTCGGAGGAATCCGCCACTTCCACCACGCCGGGAGGCATCGAAAGGTCGGCACCGACCATCTCAAGCCTCGTATCCGAGAGCAGAGTTTCGTCGCTCCCCGAAGATCGGTGCTTAAGGGCGGACTTCACCTTATCGAGTAAGACCTCCAGATGCAACGGTTTTTCCAGGAAGTCGTAGGCGCCGGCCTTGATGGCGGCAACCGCCGCCTCGATGCCGGCGTGTCCGCTCATCATGATGACGGGGAGTGCGGGGAATCGGTCATGCAGACGCTTCAGGAGTTGCATGCCGTCTATGCCCGGCAGCCAGACATCCAGCAGGACGAGAGAGGGCTCCATGGTATCGAGCCCCTGCCAGAAGCTCTCCGCATCCGGAAATACGATGGCCTGATATCCCTCGTCCTTCATGATGCCCGCTACGGTGGAACAGATGGAAGCTTCGTCGTCTACTATACAGATAGGGTTCATATAAGGTTATGCCTGATGTTCATCCCGGTCAAGCGAGCATAGAGTAATGCAATGAAGGACGTTTGTCAAGGGCCTGCCGTGCGGACAAACATTCGCTATACCTAGCATACGTTACAGTTGAGCCGAACCGGCCAGGGAAGCGTTCGCGGCCCTGCAGCAGTTGAGGGACTCATGGACACTCATTTTTATTTATTCGGCTTTTGTCTGAACGCGCGTCACCGGAGCCAGATTTGTTGGCGATCGGATGCACGCGTTCGTTAGACAACTTTTCGGTTTAATGTCTCCTCTGACTTCCATGGAGTCTCGGCCGTCAAGTCGTCATGTTATCGCGAAGGCACGCCATTACAGCTTTCTGCCCATTTCAACGAAGTCCGCCCGATAGCTTTCGATCCGGCCATTGAGCCACTCGATCTGGCGTTCATACCTGCTCTTCATCATCTCGTAATAGCCCGAAAGTTCCTGAAGCCGCTCATAAGTCTTGAACGAGCCTGTTTTCGTCATGCCGTTGAGCTTTGTCTCGAGTTCGGCTTCTCTTTTCTTAAGGGCCGGGATATCGGCCTTATAAACCCTGACTGCTCTCCTGAAGGCGCGCACCGTTCCGGCCTGATCGTCCCGGGACATTGCCCGGGCGATATTGGCAAGTTTTGAGAAATCCCGTGCCTTGATATGCAGCCAGTCCTGTTCGTATTTTCCGAGCTCAATCAGAACGTCATAATACTTCTGCTGGTCTTCGAGCAATATCAGTTTGTTTTGCACATACTCTATTTTCTTGTCGGTGAGAACCCGGTAAACCGCTTTCCGTTTGCGGTACGATTTGCGGTACGCTCCGGGCCATATCTCCCGCGCCAGCTCCAGATTGCTCTTGTTGACGAGGAGACGGCGATCCGCCGCCGCGGTTCTCAGCTTCTGCATGCGCGCTGCAATCTTCCTCCTTTCCCCCTCCAGCCTCCGCACGGTCCCGCTCAGCTCTCCGGCCATTTTCCTGGATCCCTTCTCCAACTCCTGCGAACACTTCACCCACGAGGCTGTCCGCTTTCCTGAAAAATAGCAGGCCATATCTGACTGCATATCATTCGATATGCTGCCGAGCCAATCGGCATAGTGCTGATACCATTTGAGAAGGGCGGTTCGTTCATCAACCTTGATTTCCGGTTCGTGACCGGCCGCCGTCTTGATCTGCCCGGTCAGCACATCAATGGCATCGTTTGTGAAAATGAGAGACCAGCTGACCTCGTCCGCGCTTCTCAGGAGGAAAGTCTTTCTGCGTTCAAATCTTGCATGATCCGCCTTCTTCGGGCCGGCGCAAACAGGGGTGGTGGCGCCTGCAACTGACAGGGCGAGCAGAAGCGGTAAGGCAAAAAAGAGTATTTTTCTTTGCATTTTCAGCTCTTCCAAAGCAAGACCACCATCAATTCAACAAGAAAGACTTGAACCATAGACTGCGCTGGTTCTGGGCGTTGTTTTCAATGGCTACATAACAACGGTGAAAGGAACTGTGATTAAATATAAGTAGAAGACAGGAGCATAACAGCCATCTCACTTCATATAGATGCCTCGGAGCAATGGGGCGCGAAGCGCCGTAGGAACCAGAGCGTGAGGGGCGCGGTTTTCAGCGACCCTCTTGAGCGTTCTCGTTAGGATTCGTATCTATTGGTATCGATTCAATCACTGCTTCTGCTAGTCTAGATAAGCCCTAAATACTTCGAGAAGACATCGAAAGCCAAATCCTTACATACTCTGAGATCCTCAATTTCGATGTGAAACGAAGTATGGGCAGCTTTGTTTCTTTTTTCAGCTAATTCAATGATCTGAATTTTTGGATACAAATTTATGTTCAGCGCATTTATTAAAAAATACAATTTAATCTTCTGAGTCTTATCACCAATTATATTAAGCGAAATGAGGTCATCAATTATTTGATTTTTAGGCAGTTTATTGGCAAGCTTTTCCTCTTTGAGTGCATCAGATATAATTTCGATAACTTTGTAAAAGTTCAAATAGCTCTCATTTGGCCATAACGACTCCAAATTTAGTCCTTGTCTTAATAAAGCAATGCAGGTCAATGCTTTTTTACTTAATTTATCGTTTCGTTTGATAACGTTTTGAGCGGTATCGTAGACTACCAAGAACTTTAAAACAGATTCATCATGAACGACGCCGAGTGTAAAACCCTCGCCGCCACCCGTTAACCATCCAATCCACTCTTTGTCAATTTCACGCCACTCTTCGGTTCGCAACCCCAGACAATAAGTTATTTGTGCTACTGTGAAAAATATATTTAGTTCTTTATCCAAGTCGGCCCGTAGATTCTGTGCAGCAATGTCTGACGATATCGCATTACACTCAAATGCTATGGAAAGACCATTTCTCGTCTCGAATTTTACTTTGTCATGAATCGGCAAAAGTTCTATATCAAATTTACCTGCCTTGAACCTATAATCTTTCTTAAATGAATTATTGGCGTATATTTTCACCCTCAGCTTAATACGGCTTGCGATTTTATTTTCATTTATTGCCCGTAAATATTTTTGCATGGTATCTTTATCCATAATTAATGCGGGGCTGAGGGGCGCGGTGTGCGCAACCCTCTCGAGCCGAATGGCTAGACCCTTTGGCGCGTTTAAATTCGCTCTACTCGACCACCGACTGAATTCCGTCAGTATTATCACTTGCCTATTTTAATCAGAAGCTATCTCTTGCTCGATATCAGCTGTAGAGAAAGTATGCTCAAAGCGAGAGAGACAGTCATGTGCGCGATCAATGCCACTACCTATGCCGCTTCGAAAGCGCCTAACAAGGTACTCTTTCACTAAACTGTCCAGCGAATTCCACCAACTCGGGCGGAAATACGTATTTTCTAAGTGCTCACATGCCAGATGGAAAGCAGCATTCGACTTCGTGTTTTTTGGGAGTGCTCGAAAAGACCGAACAAAGCAGTCAGCGGGGCCTCCGGAACTTCCTGTCCATCCAAGAATGCCAATAGACTTTCCGTTTACTACGGTTAGATTAAAGCAGACATGCTCGAACTCGCTGTCGCCGTGTGTTATGATCTGTAGTTGGTTGCCACTGAAATCAAATTCTGGGTGAAATGCTCCGCACGCTACAAGTGGCAGAGCGTTAGAAAACATAACCCCGTAAAAAGAAAAGGCGTCGTTATTCCCGTTTAAGAAAGCATCGTCATACTTATTTTTCCAACTTTGAAGATCCCTCTTAAGTGGACCCTTATGTCAAGACAATACAGTGTTGAGATTAAGAGGGTAACCGATCGATGCGCAGCGGAATGGCGCTGCCCCGGCTTCTAGCTCTCCTTGAGACTTTTCTTGCTCTTTGAAATGATCCACAATCCTTGCCCCGCCGCCGTTTGCTGTCCGGTAGGTATCATCCGGCGTCTTGTAGTCCAATGACTGGTGTGTTCTTTCCCTGTTGTAAAAGAGAAAATACTGCGTCAGCCCCAGTTGGGCTTCAGGCAGGGTGGAATACCCTTTCAGATATACGTCTTCGTACTTGACGCTTCGCCAGAGCCTTTCAACGAAGATGTTATCCAGTGCGCGGCCGCGGCCGTCCATGCTGATGGTAATGCCGTGAGCCTTGAGCACCCCGGTGAAGGCTTCTGAGGTGAACTGGCAGCCCTGGTCGCTGTTGAAGATCTCGGGACTACCGTAGGTCTGCAATGCCTGCTCCAGACAGTCCACGCAGAAGCCGCTGTCGAGGGTGTTCGATAACCGCCACGCCAGCACTTTGCGGGAGTACCAGTCTATTATCGCCACCAGGTACACAAATCCTCGCGTCAGGCGAATATAGGTGATGTCGGTACTCCATACCTGGTTGGGTCGCGTTACTGCCACGCCTCGGAGCAGATACGGATAAATCCGGTGCTGCGGGCTGGGACGGCTGGTATTCGGCCCCGGGGCCATGCCTGCCAGCCCCAGGATGCCCATGAGCCTCTGAATCCGCTTACGGTTGACCTGATGCCCTATCGTGCGCAGATAGACGGTCATTCTACGACTGCCGTAGAACGGGTGTCGTGTGTACTCTGCGTCAATCTCCCGCATCAGGGTCGATTCTTGCTCGTTCGGTGCGGCAACCGGGCGTGGAGCATAGACCGTGGATCGGGTGACGCCCGCAAGTTCGCATTGTCTGATCAGTGCTAAGGGATTCTTGGGGTCTACCCAGAGCCGTCGGTCCTTCATAGGTTGATCCCGGACTTTTTTTTCAGCCAGTCCAGTTCCATTTTCAACCGACCAATTTCGGAGTAGAGACGCTCCGAGTTGGCGGAGGGGTCTGCCGGCGCTGGACCACGCTTGGCATCAAATATGGCGCCCGCATGTTCCTGGAGCTCTTTTTTCCATTGACCAACCTGGGTCGGGTGTACACCGAATTCCTGGGCGATTTCGGTTACCGTTTTGACTCCTCGGATCGCCTCAAGTGCGACCTTGGCTTTGAACTGACCGCTGAAATTCTTGCGCTTTTTTTCGCTCATCACCTGCTCCTTTTTAACGGCAGGCTACCATCTTAAACTATTGTCCGGATTTTGGGGACCACTATACAGCTCGCAATAATTTTCGATATTTTGGCTGTATTTTCCCTGTAGTTTCAGTAGCAGAAGAAATGCATTGTTTTATAGGGAGAGCAACTACTATGCCTCCGGAAAACCATTTGGCAACCTTCCATTTCTTCTTTCTCGAAATGAAGAAAAGGACGATAGCTGCAATCCAGATAGCTCCGAAGATCGCGGCTATCAATAACCAGAACATGATAACGAATCCAGGACCCATTTTTTATCACCTAACAAGATAGTATCTCTTCGGAATACAGTAGCATAGAATTGGCTGCCGGGTCAATGAGTTTAAGAAAAAACCTGCCGTAACTGACGGAAATCGCTAAACTTCTTTCAAAAGAATAATATGCAATTTGTAATAAAGTTATGTTATTTTGGCTACCAATCCCGGATGACATTCTTAAACCTTAAACGATTTGATGCGGTTTTGGAAGAAAAGGCCGTTCGTGTGGTCGTTGCTCGACGATTACCGGAAATGGCTTCGTTATTACCTCGATTTCCGTACCTCGTTAGAGATATAGCCATCCAGCATGCACTCTAAATCCCGTAAAAAATGTCTCTGATCTTTGACGTCGGGAATCGCTTATTCTTCATTCATTTCTCTAACGGGGCAGGAGTATCCCCCGCCGGATGCAAAGTCCGAGCAGGTGCGATTGTTCATCGAAAAGATGCGCTCGTGTTGTACGAAGAGGTCAGAAAGGCAAAACTCACCAGACGTGTCACCTCGCACACCTTCCGCTTACTCACATACTAGGCCGCAAATCCCTTCCGCGGAAGATGGTGATCTTTTCCAGCGCTGCCTTGTCGCCCGGCTTAATCATGGTATTGGTCTTATTTCTATCCTCATTGACAATCAGTTGAGTTGAAAGTCGGCACGGCTATCTTTGGCCCCTTCTTTTTTCTCGACGTCAAGGGTTTTGGCCTCAACTATGAAAATTTGTTCCTCGTCAACCTGCTTTGACTGCATGAGATAGTCCCTGACCGCCCGGGCCCGTTCTCCGGCAAGTGCTTTCAGGTCTTCATCGGTGACCTTCAGATTGGTAATCATGAGCTTCTCCATCTCGGGCACAGGCAAGTTTTTGACCATGCCTATGAAGTTTCTGGGCTTCGGGAACTTTTCTGCTTTATACGCAAGCTTCAGGTAAACAGGATATTCCCGGGGTGTCACGGTTACCGCATCCAGCGAGGGCGTCTCGCCGCCTGCGCGCGCCATGTCTTTTATTTTCTGGGCCTTTACTCTGCGAAGGAGCAGGTTTTGTTTCAGCCCCTCGCGGTCTTTTCCCGGGTCCGCGTGGCCAACGATGTCCATCCTGAGCTCCGGCCGATCGTGGAGGGCCTTCGCAAGTATGTCGAGCTTTTTCTGCGTCTCGGCCGTCAGAGCGGCGGAACCATAGTCGAATTCGGCATACCCGATCTGCTCACCGCCGCCGAAGATGGCCCCCAAAAGGGCAAATGGCGATGTGGCTGCTTTCACCAGAAGGTTTACAATGACCTTGAGGACCACTCTGCCCACACTAAACTTGGGATCGTCCAGTTCGCCGGAGACCGGGATGTCGAGCTTGATCTCACCGTTTCGATCCTTCAGCAGCGCTACAGCGAGTTTCACCGGCAGTTTTGTTGCATCCGGGCTTTCAACGGGCTCCCCGAAGCTGAATTGGTCAAGGAAGATGTCGTTTTTAGCATCGAGCTTGTTTTTCACGATCAGATATTCAAGCTGGAAGGAGAGCTTTCCCTTCCGGACCGTGTAACCTGCGTAGCGGCCTGAATAGGGGCTCACCGCGGTAAGGTCCATGTCCTTGAAGCCTGCCTTGAGTTCCACATAAAGATCATCTCTGAGCGGGTTGATTTTACCGGTAATCTCGAGGGGGGCGTAGCGGTCATATTTGCCCCTCAGCTCGACCTCGCCGAACTTGTTCTCTTCAGAAGAAAGCCCGGAAATGCGCCCCCCGATCTCAAGCAGGTCAGCATTGAATCGAGGTTTGACGCTTTCGTCAGTGAAATTGATCGTGCCGCCCTGGACAGTAACTTTATCGATTGCTATCGTGCGTTCCTGCGCCGGTTCCTGGCGACTTACCGCCGCCGCTTCCGTTGTCCGCGGCGCCTTCCCGTGCAGAGCAGCTGCCTCCGACGTCGAACTGGCGGCGCTGAAAACTTCCTGCAGATTTATCGTCCTGTCTGCGCTTATCATGATGCGCGAATAAAAATTTGAAAGCGAGATTCCCCGGATATGTGCGAGCAGCGGCGCGTACCTGATATCCATCTCGCCCAGATACAGCGAGTCCCACTTAAGCAGGTCCTCGGCATTCGCCTTGTCGAGAAGCGAAAATTTGTTGACCCAGAGTTTCCCCCGGAAAGCGGTCTTCAGGCCTTTGCTTTCGCTCTGCCGTGCCGTCAGCCTGCCGTTCACGTTCAGCGCCCCGGCTGCGAGAATAACCTTTGCCCGTTCCGCCAGGAACGGTTGCAATGGCTTGAGGGGGAGGCTCTTGAGATTCATTGCGATTTCCGCGGCAGGAGGACTCAGGGCGAGATCGCCTTCAAACGAGGCGGTCCCTTGGCGGCCGATATGCATCGAGAGCGCGATGGTTCCCTTTGCATCCTTTTCCGTGGACATATTCTGAGCTTTGCAGTTGATGTCATCGATAGAAATAGCAAAGGGCTCGGCCAGGCTCCGATCCGTTATTTTCACCCTATAACCGTCAACAACGAGAGACTTGAGCGATACGATCCAGGGAAGAGAGGGGGGGGCTGAATTCCTCGTTGCCGGAGGTGATTTTTCGGTCGGAGTGGCGATGAGCGAAGCGATATTCATCCGTCCGTTCGCAGACCGCGAGACCGTGAGTGACCCTTCCGGGTGGCAATTGCGCCGATTTCGGCTTTGCGCGTATCGAGATCGAACGAGATGTCCTTTATGCTCAAAAGCGGGACCTTAAGAAATTCCCCCCGAACATCTTTTATGGCTATGCTGAGGTCCCTTACCTTTGATTCGCCCGTAAGGAGGAGCATGGGAGAACGGTCCGCATATTGACGGTATGAGGCCTTCATCGACACGTCGAGCCGGCCTGACGGCACCTTCACCTTGAGTTGAGCGGGCACATAGGCCAGATAGTGGGGGATATCGATGTCCTTGAGCGCGATGTCGAAAGAAGTCTCGAGAGAGTCAGAAAATACCTTAGTAGCCCCTCTGATGTTCATCGGCGCACCGTTTACCATAGCGCTGAACGAGGGTTGCACGAATGATTCGACATAAGAAGGAAAGTCGGAAATAAAAGGAATAGAAATATTGATTTGTGTGATTATGTGCTTTGTCGCAGCCGGTTGATCGTCGAACTCTATATAACCATCGACCAGCTGGATATTGCTTAATGAAAAAAAGAGCGGTTTGCCGGGTTTTTCCTGAACAGCAGCCGTTTGCTTGGCCAGGATTTTGTTTGCGATGTCCGAAAAATTGTACGTATTGCTCCCCGTCCGGACGATATGGACGTAAGGTTGCTCCAGTTTGATCTCGCTCAGTACAGGCCCGCCCTTGAAGACGGAGTTCACCTTCAGGTTAACATAGAGGCTCTTGAAGGATACGAAAGGTGTACGGCCATCATCCTCTTTGATCTCGAGTCCCCTGATGGTGGCCGCGAGGGAGTATGGATTCAGCTTGACCGATTCGATGCTTACCCGGCGGCCGAGCTGCTCGCTCAGCTTCACTATTGCAACCTGCTTTACGTAGGGCGGCAGGAGGAAAAACCCGGTGACCGTGAACAGGACGAAAAGGCCGAGGGCGATAATGCCCATAATCCTGGCCTTGCGGGTTTTGACGAAGCTGCAGAGACTGGTAAGGCTGACGTGTTTCGTGATGTGCATGCAGAGCCTCAAGATTAATCAAGTATATTTATATTTTATATGTAATCATGCAATAGGGCAAGTGCGGCCGGCAGGGCGTATTTAACCGGTATCATACTTTCGGCGTAGAAGCAAAAGTAGTCCGAGGGCAGGGACACTATTCGAATATGCAATGCAAAGTTAAAGGCCAAAGGCATTCAGTCAAGAATAAAACTGCGGCAATGACAGGGAAGGATTTATAGATTCAGACTGAGAAACGCCGGGAAGAGGGATAGTTTCAGCATGTGCGTCTTCAATTGGTCTTATTTGTCCTGGCCTATGATCCGGACCTCGCGCTGCGGGAATGGTATGCTGATCCCGTTCTGCGCGAACTGCTCAAGGATTGCCTGATTGACCTCTGTCTGCGCCGTAAAATAATCAGGCACCGCCACCCAGGGCAGGATCGAGATGACGACCGAGGAAGCGGCGAGACTGGAAACGCCGACAAACAGGCGCGGGATCCTTCAGCACTCTCGGGTTCCGGTCCAGGATTGCTTTGACGGTCGCTATGGCGGACTTGATATCGGCATCGTAGGCAACGCCTACCGACAGGCTCATTTGGCGGATCGTGCCATAGTTATGCAGGATCTCCCCGACGATCTTGCGGTTCGGCACCACCACGCGGGAGTTATCCGCATGCAGCAGGATCGTTGAAAAGAGGGATATATCCTGGACCTGGCCGTAGACGCCCAGGAGCTCGATGTATTCTCCGACCGTAAACGGCTTGCTGAAGATGATGTTGAGGCCGGCGACGAGATTGCCGAGCACGCTCTGCATGGCAAGACTGAGCCCGACCCCCGCGACGCCGATGCCGGCGAGCAGGGGGGTGATCTGGACGCCCATCTGGCCCAGCGCCATGACGGCAAACACGGCAAATACAAGGAGCTTCACTAACTTGGTGATCAACTGACGGACCTGCGGTTCGAGCTTGTGCTTCTCAAGCCAGCGCTGGGCGCCATTTCCCAGCCATCGCGCAGAACAGGCTGGCGACAAGGATGCCGATGATTGAAGGATACCGCGGCGAAATCTGCGGATGGTCTTTTCTCTGCTGATTGCTGATGTTTTTTAGGGAGGAGTAGTGTAGAATAGAACTATAAAAGGGGCCATGGTAGCGCCATGACGAACTTTCTCACCTTCATATCCCGATCTCTCGCCGCAAAGCTCATTATCGCCCTGGTCTCGCTCATCATCATCGGCGGGGGCATATCGTGGTACACGCTGATCCGCACGGGCAGAAGAAATCTTGTCAACGAAGCGGTCAAGGACGCCGCGTCCTCCTCCGAGCTCGTAAAAAAGAGCGTGCGGTACGACATGCTCACGTTCAACCGCGAGGCCATTCAACAGACGATAGACGACCTGGGCTCGGCAAAGGACGTCAAGAGGATCAGGCTCTTCGACAGCACGGGAAGGATTTATTATTCCTCCCAGCGGAAGGAAATCGGGCAATCGATCGACTATACTTATCGCGCCTGCCTGGGTTGTCACCGCGGCGCTGAAAAGCCTTCTGAAACCCTGACCGGTACAGACCAATGGACGACCTATCAGGGTCCGGAAGGATACAGCATGCTTACGTTCGTCGATCCGATCTACAACGAACCTTCCTGCTCGCAGGCCGCCTGCCACGTCCATTCCCCGGACCGGCGGGTGCTGGGCATCCTGGAATCGGATTTTTCCCTTGCCGCTGTTGACAAGCATATCAAACAGCAAACCATGAACACTACGGCGTATGCCCTTGTTCTCATGGGCCTCGTCTCCGTGGTCCTTTTTGTCATTCTCCGGGAATTGGTGCTGAAGCCCGTAACGACCCTGTCCGATGCCATGGGGACCGTTGCGAAAGGGGACCTCGGGCTTACCGTCGCGGCGACTTCGGAGGATGAAATAGGCCTGCTGGTCCGCGACTTCAACGCCATGACGCAAGAGCTCAAAACAACGAGGGCGCGGATGGAAGACTGGACAGCGACCCTCGAACGGGAGATAGCGAAGAAGACGGCGGAATTGAAAAGATCCCAGGACAAGCTGATCCAGGCCGAGAAGCTTTCGGCGCTGGGAAGGCTTACCGCCGACGTGGCGCATGAAATACGGAACCCCCTCACCGCGATAGGAGGATTTGCGCGCCGGCTCTACAAGAACGCCGCGGGAGGAAAAGAGAAGGAACGCGCGGGAGTCATCGTTGCCGAAGTCGACCGGCTTGAGAAGATATTGAGGGATGTGCTTACGTTTTCACGGGACGCGCGGTCGGACCTTGAAAAACTCCCGATCGGGGAATTGGTGCTTGACGTGGTGAAGATGCACGAAAATGCCTGCAACGAACAATCGGTCAGCGTGGAGCTCATGATAGAGCAGGACCTTCCTCCCGTCCTGGTGGACAGGGACCAGGTCAGGCAGGCGCTCACCAATCTTATCGCCAATGCGCTCGAAGCCATGCCCCGCGGCGGCGTGCTGAAGATCACGGCGGGTACTGAAAAGCTCCACGATGTGCGCTACGCTTTCTTAAAAGTGTCCGACACGGGGCAGGGGATCGATGCTGATAAACTGCAGTTGATCTTCGAACCGTTCTTTACGACAAAAGAGATGGGCCGCGGCACCGGCCTGGGTCTTTCCATCACGAACAAGATCATGGAAGAACACGGCGGCTTTATCAAGGCGGAGAGCGTGAAAGGGGAAGGCGCTGTCTTTGGCCTGTATTTTCCGCTTCAGAGCGAGGAGGAAGCGCGGGAAGTCAAATGCTGGGAGTACATGAGATGCGGCAGGGACAAGGACGCGACAATGAAATGTCCCGCGTACCCGAATTTCGGAAGGATCTGCTGGGCAGTGGCGGGCACGTTCTGCGAAGGCAAGGTGCAGGGGACCTTTGCTCAGAAATACGCAGACTGCAGAAAATGCGATTTTTACCAGATGGTAAAAAAACTGAGAGAGTAATCTCCACTATAATCCAAGCTTCGTTTTGGAAACTTCCGGAGCATCCTGTGTAACCTTGTGGCAGTTACTTTTTATCTTGTGATCTCATCCTAAAATTACTTTTCGTTACATGACCGGCAGGCAACTGGTATTTATTTTGCTTAATAGTTAAGAATGAAACCCTCTGCCAAACCGGTCAACGGAAGCAATTCACGAGAACCCCGGCATTTACTCCATGGGTGCGGCCTCCTGATCGGCATTCTCGTGTCGCTTTTATCGTTGGAGAGGGAAGCGGAGGAGAAGGTCGCCGACGAGAAACTCAGGGAGTAGCGGGCATCGGTGCGGAATAGTCACCGCGGCGGTCAAAACCGTTCAGGGAAGGGGGATTGCAGGGGATTGATTGCCGTACCTTTGCCCTTGACAATCATCGCCTGTTCCCGTTAAACTTACCTCAATTATGTCATGAAAGCGGCGTTATGCTCTTCCGCTGCTTCGCGACGGGATTCCATATTTGAGAGCAGCGAGAAGGAGGAATATTGAATGGCAAAAGAAAACATTGAAGTCCTGTCGACGGAAAGAAGAACGTTTCCCCCGTCAAAGGAATTCAGTAAGCGGGCGCATATCAAAAGCATGAAGGAGTACGAGCAGATTTACAGGAAATCGGTCGACGACCCCGAGAAGTTCTGGGGCGAGATGGCCGAAAAGAACCTCACGTGGTTCAAGAAATGGGACAAGGTCCTGGAGTATGATTTCTACAAGCCGCAGATCAAGTGGTTTTCCGGCGGGAAGCTGAACGTGTCGGTGAACTGCCTTGACCGTTTCATCGATACGCCCACCCGGAACAAGGCGGCGCTCATCTGGGAGGCCGACAGCGGCGTGTACAAGACCTTCACCTACCAGCAGCTCTCTTACGAGGTGAACCGCTTCGCCAATGTGCTCAGGGAAAAAGGCGTCAAGAAGGGCGACCGGGTCACCATCTATCTCCCCATGATCCCCGAGCTTTCTATCTCGATGCTGGCCTGCGCCAGGATCGGCGCTATTCACAGCGTGGTGTTCGGCGGGTTCTCCGCGAAGTCGCTCCGCGACCGCATCCAGGACTGCCAGTCGAGCATGCTCATCACTGCGGACGAGGGGCTTCGCGGCGGGCGGTTCGTGCCGCTCAAGGCGAACGCGGACGAGGCCCTCCACGAGTGCCCCACGATCAAGGACGTCATCGTGGTCCAGCGGGCCGGCACGGGCAAGGTTAACATGGAGCCGGGCAGGGACACGTGGTGGCATGAGGAGATGGCGGGCAAGGACATCGCCAACTACTGCGAGCCTGAGATGATGGACGCGGAAGATCCGCTCTTCATCCTCTACACCTCGGGCTCCACGGGAAAGCCCAAGGGCGTGCTCCATACCACCGCCGGTTATCTGCTCTTCACGAACCTCACCTTCAAGTGGATCTTCGATTACCATGAGGAGGACATCCACTTCTGCACGGCCGACATCGGGTGGGTCACGGGCCACAGCTATATTCTCTACGGCCCGCTTTCCGCCGGCGCCACCTCGCTCATGTTCGAAGGCATCCCGACCTACCCTGACCCGGGCAGGTTCTGGGACATCGTGGACAAGCATCGGGTGAACATCTTCTACACCGCGCCGACGGCGATCCGCGCGCTCATGAAAGAGGGAGAGAGCTGGGTGAAGAAGCACAACCTGTCGTCGCTCCGCGTCCTCGGCACCGTGGGCGAACCGATCAACCCCGAGGCGTGGATGTGGTATCACGTGAACGTGGGCAAGGAGCAACTACCGATCGTGGACACCTGGTGGCAGACCGAGACCGGCGGCATCCTGATCACACCGCTTCCCGGCGCCATTACGACCAAGCCCGGCTCGGCGACGCGCCCGTTTCCGGGGGTCGTGCCGAAAGTCGTCAAGGAAGACGGCTCTCCGGCGGGCGCGAACGAGGGTGGCTATCTCGTCATCGAGAAGCCGTGGCCCGGCATGCTTCGCGGCACCTACGGCGACCCGGAGAACAAGCGCATCAAAGAGGTCTACTTCAGCCGCTTCCCGGGCAAGTATTTCACCGGAGACGGCGCGCGGGTCGATGAAGACGGCGATTACTGGCTCATGGGCCGCGTTGACGACGTGATCAACGTGTCCGGCCACCGGCTCGGTACGGCAGAGGTCGAGTCGGCCCTGGTGAGCCACGAGGCGGTTGCCGAAGCGGCGGTTGTGGGCTACCCGCACGACATCAAGGGAGAAGGCATCTACGTGTACGTGACGCTGAAGGATGGGGTGAAACCGTCGGAGGAACTTAAAAAGATACTGACCGGCCACGTCCGTTCGGTCATCGGGCCGATCGCCACGCCGGACAGGCTCCAGTTCGCTCCCGGCCTGCCGAAGACGCGGAGTGGCAAGATCATGCGTCGCATCCTCCGAAAGATCGCGCACGGCCAGATCGAGGACCTCGGGGACACCTCCACGCTTGCCGATCCGTCGGTGGTGCAGTCCCTGGTCAAGGAACGACTTGTTTAGGGAACCAACGGGGTTTCCTTCTGTGTCGTGCGCCGTTGACGACTGGCGATAAGGAGGAAGAAGAACGGACCACAACGCCCATGAGTAGTTTCTCAGACTGCTACATGGGCGTTTTTTTTGTACCATCCGCACTGTTTGCCGAAGGAGATCGCTCGATGAAAAAACTTACGCTGCTCATCGCAATCGCATTGATCGCATTCCCTGCATTCGCAGATGAGACGAGGTTTTCCGTTCCACTCGACGATTCTCCGGACCTCGGACCTCCTGATGCACCGGTAACCATCGTCGAGTTTCTCGATTTTCAATGACCGCACTGCGTGGCGGCCGGTCCGACCGTCAAGGAGATATTGGCAGCATATAAGGGCAAGATCCGGCTTGTGATCAAGAACTATCCTTACATCTACCGGGATTATTCCCACCTCGCAGCCGAAGCGTCGCTCGCGGCGCGGGACCAGGGAAAGTACTGGGAGATGCATGATCTTTTGCTCAAGCGCTCCCCGAAGCTCGATCGAGAAAGCCTTATCCGCTACGCGCAGGAACTGGGACTGGATATGAGAAAATTTACCGCATCGATCGACGGGAAAAAGCACGCGGCGGAGATCGAACGGGACAAAAAGCTTGCGGTCAAGATGGACCTTTACAACACGCCGACTTTTTTTATCAACGGCCGTAAGGTCATCGGAGAACGGCCCTTCGGCTATTTCAAGAAAATAATCGATGAGGAGCTGAAAAGATAATTGCGGATTTCGGACTTAAAAAACACCTCCCGAAAAGGGCGCGTCTGACTTTTCATTCCGCGATAAACTAAGGAGGACCAGAGATGCGGCGTCGCTTGTTCATTTCAGTAGTCATTACAGCCCTCTTCACGGGCACGGCCCTTGCCGGCAACCTTGAACCTTTCACTTCCGTTCCCGTACCGGAGCAGAACCCCCAGACACCCGAGAAGATCGAGCTCGGGAAGAAGCTGTTCTTTGACCGCAGGCTTTCGGGAGACGGGACCATGAACTGCGCGACCTGCCACGACCCGGAGCATGCGTTTACCGATGGGCTCGACATATCGCTGAGCTATCCCACGACCAGAAACTGGCGGAACTCTCCCACGCTCATGAACGTGGCGTACCAGAAATATTTGTTCCACGACGGCAGGGCGCAGACCCTCGAAGACCAGGCGCTTTTCCCCATGATGTCCGCCTTCGAGATGAACCGGAACCTCGATTTCGTCGAGGAGGTGATTCGGTCCGTACCTGAATATGTCGAAGCCTTCCAGAAAGTTTTCAACGGCGAGGTCACGCGTGAGCGGATGGCCATGGCGATCGCGGCCTTCGAACGGACGCTCGTGTCCCGGAACACGCCCCTTGACCTCTATCTCAAGGGAGACAAGAAGGCGCTTTCGGACGACGCCAGGAAGGGGCTGGCGGTTTTCACGAAAAGAGGAAAGTGTTCCGAATGCCACTTCGGCGTCAGCCTCTCGGACGACAAGTTCCACGCGCTGAACGTGCCGGAAGGCCCGGAGCACCAGAATGACCCGAGGATCGCCGTTACGAGAAGGTTCGTGGCAAAGATATATCATTTCGACGAGTACCGCACCCTGACGGAAGACCCGGGCAGGTATCTGATCACCAAGAATAGACAGGATTGGAAAGCGTTTAAGACGCCGACGCTCTTCGAGATAGCGAAGACCGGCCCCTATATGCACAACGGCATCTTCCCGACGCTCGATGATGTTATCGAGTTTTTCGACAAAGGAGGCGGCAAGGGAAATACGGCGCTCAAGCCGCTGGGGTTGACGGACAAAGAGAAAAAATACCTGAAGACGTTTCTTGTGGAAGCATTAAGCGGAGAGACGACTCCCTTCGAGTACCCGAAGGTGCCGTAAGTCTCTTTAAGAAAATCGATGTTAGACGGCATCCACAGGATTGACGGGATTGAGATCTGAGCGGGCGGAGAGGTCGTCCTTATCCCAGCTGATCGTGCAACCCTGTCCGGAAAAAAACAGGTGAAAACTGATGAAAGCCGCTCTTGAAGATATTATCAGACAAAAACCCCATCTCGCGGAACCTCTCCGGTTCTATGAAAAAACCGTGAAATTCCTCGAATCGATAAGAGAAGCCCCTATCAAGACGGGTCCGCATCAGAACGCCTATGCGCCTGAAATAATCGGCAAAATATTCGAGCGCTTCTCAACGTTCATCGGGCTGCCCGAGGGCAGCCTGGACCCCTTGAAACGGGCCATGGAACTGGGTGAAATAGATTTCACGCGACTGCCCCTGGGCGAAGTACCGGCGTTCTCGCTCCCCTATGCCGAAGACGACCTCTCTATGCTGCTGTTCCTTGTGAGCAGGCCCTATTTTGTTGCGCTGCGGGAATCGTGCTCTCGCGATGACAGAATGTGGGAAGAGGGAAGATGCCCGGTTTGCAATGCTCAGCCGACCGTAACGTGGATCGGGGACAACGGCCGGCGACGGGTTTCCTGTTCGTATTGCGGCACAACGGGACAGGTGAATCGCACGGGCTGTCCGGTCTGTCTAACCGTCGATAGCGCAAAACAGAAGGTCCTCGTGTTTGAGCGCGAGGAAGGGTTCAAGATCAACACCTGCGATCTTTGCCGTTCGTATGTGAAAAACGTCGATGCCGGAATGATTTTGCGTTTGACCCCGGAGATCGCAGACCTCGCGAGCCTACCGCTTGATATCGTGGTGCAGGAAAAGGGATATGTCCGTCGTTCGCCGAACCCTCTCGGCATGAGGAAAATCAGCACCAGGGGGTGAAACGCCCGCGGCGGAGCCCTCCCGTTCTCAAATTTACCGCGAAGTTCTTTGATCAAACCGTGGATATATCCCTGGGTGCAGCGGACAGTTGCCGCATGAAGTCTCCTTTTCGCCTTCCGGCCCGGGGCCCTTGTTTTTTGTTGACGCGCGGATTTTCTCTTTGCTATAGTTGACGGTATGAAAAAAAACATTCATGACATGACGGTTGACGAACTCACCGAGGAACTCAGGCGGCTTAAGGACAATCTCTGCGATCTGGAGGAGATGCACTCCTTTACCTTCGGCAAGACCTCGGTTCACATCGGCGCGCAAAAGGCGCAGAACCTGCAGACTGAGTTCGAGGAGGAGTGCATGGCATATCAAGAGCAGATCGCCGCAGTTGAACGATTGCTGAAGGAAAAAAGCGCCGGGTAGACGTCTTGTTCATCGGGACTTTTCCCGCGGCGTTGACCGGGAGAGACGGTCATACAACCCACAACCCGTAGAGAACGATCAGCACCAGGGCCGGCAGCATGTCTATGGTCTTGATGCTCGTAAGCTTCAGCAGATTCAGGCCGATGGCCAGGACAATGACGCCGCCCGCGCCGTCGATGTTGTTCATCATCCTGGTTGAGGCGAGGAATGAAAGGTGTCCGGAAAAGAGGGTGAGCGCGCCCTGGACCGAGAAGACCGTCACGGCAGATAACGCCACGGACCTGCCGTACCGCGAGGCGAGCAGAAATGAGGCAAAGCAGTCCATGACCGCCTTCGTTTTAATGAGCGTGCCGTCGTTGTAAAGGCCGTCCTTGAGCGAGCCGATGATGGTCATGGACCCGACGCAGAAAAGGGTGCTTGCGATCAGGAAGCCTTCGGTGTCGTACGTGCCCGAAAACCAGGAATGGTTCAAGCCGCTCAGGGCATCGTTCACCCGGTCCTCGATCCGGAGGGAGCTCCCCGCAAATATTCCGAGCACGAGGCAAAAGACGATGGGGATGATGTCGCTGCCGTTCAGGCTCATCTTAAGACCCACGAAGGCGGTGACGAGGCCGAGCACGCTGAAGACCGATTCCTTGATGTTTTCACGGACCTTGTTCCCGGCGACGAGACCGAGCAGGCTGCCCCCGACGACCAGCAGGCTGTTAAACACGTATCCTTTCATGGCTACCTATTATAGTTGTTTTCGCTGCTCCGGGAAACAATAATCATTCAACGTGTTGCGCACATCACCAGCAGGGGGCCACGGCATTAGAGGGCTACAAAATTTTCAAATCCCATTATTTAAAATTTTAATTGAGTATTTTTTAAACTTGTGGTATTGTATGGACCGTGGTTTATTAGAATTTAAATCTTAAGGAGGGAGAGGAAAATGAAGAAAATTGCAGCAGTAGTAGTGGCAGTTGTTCTGGTTGTTGCGCTCGGTTCTCTGGCGTTCGCGGCGGAGTCAAAGATGGGCACCATCAAGAGCGTCGATGCAAAGAAACACACCGTTGTTTTCTGCCCGGAAGGCACGACCACCGATATGACGCTCAAGGCCGGCAAGGATGTTGATCTCAGCAAGGTGAAGGCCGGCGATAAGGTCGAGGCGTCCATCATGAAAAACACGCTTACTGGTGTGAAGGCCGCGCCGGCAGCCGCACCCGCAGAAGCGCCCAAACCGGCACCGAGAGCACCAGTCGGCTGCTAAGGTATTCATCTTCTGTCGGGAGTCACCGCTGCGGTGACTCCCGGACTTTTTCCCATCAAACTCATCGTTTCCCCTTCCTTCCCTGCCAAGACCTGACAAGAACCGTATCAAGCCCTACAAAATTTCTTGATTTCCTCAGGGGTTTTGTCTATGATGGGGTTTCGATACCGAGACCCGATTTTCTTAATGTTTAAGGAGGAGTGCGCAGTGATCAAGGTGAACCAGGAAGAGCTTCAGGAGAAGATCAAGAAATTGAAGAAGGCCGCTGCGGAAAAGATCTCCAAGGCGGGCGGGAAGAAGTCCGACCCCGAGGTGCGGACAGCGCGCAAAAAAGTGAAGCGAGTGCAGCGCAAGCTCCGTTCCGCCAAAGCGTACAAGTCGGCAGGCAAGAAAGCACCCGAAGCGGCCGCACCTGCCGAAGGAAAGGCCTCTGCGTAAGATCGGCGGATGCATGAGGCGCCTTCTTGTGAGCAGGATGACATATCGTAAACTGTTGATGGTCATGCTTGTTGTCACTTCGCTGGCAGCGTCATGCGCGGAGCGGAAGGCGCCGACCGGTCCTCCGTCCGCTCCTGCTCCGGCAGCAGCACCCGCTATTCCACCCGTGTCCCCCGCCAGACGGATCTATCGGGAAACCGGGACCGCTTCCTGGTACGGCAGGGAATTCCACGGGAGCACAACGGCGAGCGGCGAGGTCTTTGATATGTACGGCATGTCCGCCGCGCACCGGACGTTGCCGCTCGGCACCGTCATCCGCGTCACCAATCTGGACAACTACAAGAGCGTCACCGTCACGGTCAATGATCGCGGACCATTCGTCAAAAAATGGATCATCGACCTGTCCTACGGCGCTGCCAAAGAACTGGGTTTCATTGCTCAGGGCACGGCCCCGGTAAAAATCGAGACGCTGAAACCGGTTGACGGCAGCGCTTCGTACACGGTCCAGGCCGCGGTCTTTACCGAAGAGGAAAGCGCGAAGGCGCTGAAGTACCGGCTCACGAAGAAGTTCGAGCATGTTTTCATCGTGCCGTTCATGACGAGCCTGGGAAAGCTCTATCGAGTCCGCGTCGGTTCGTACGGCACGGAGGAGAAGGCGGAACTCGTGGCAAGCAGACTGAAACTGGAAGGCCTGGAACCGTTTATCATAAGAAAAGAGTGAGAATCGTAAGTTGAAGATTGATGACACCAAAAAACCGGATATAACCGCAGAGCCACGCCCTGCGTCCGATTTTTTCGAGATAATCAGGATGGGTAATGGAAAATGATGCCATTGTTGCGGGAGCTTCTATGAAGATCAGCGTTGCCGCCGGGATGATTGAAAAACAGAAGACCGACGGGGCAGTGATCCTGCTTTTCGAGGATGAGAAACCGGGTGCAGCAGCCGGACGGATCGACAAGGCCCTCGGCGGCATGATAGCCCGGCTCATGAAGCGCGGCGATTTCAAGCCCAAGCCGGGTGGCGTCCATCTCCTGTATCCCGAAGGCCGCATTGTTGCCGAGCGTCTGGTCCTCGCGGGTCTTGGTAAGAGGAAGGACCTTGATCTCAACCGGCTGCGGCAGGCAGCGGGCAAGGCCGCCCCGCACCTGAGAGCCGCCGGCGCGCGAAATATCATGATCGCTGCCGACGGTCTCGGGTCGGGCGCGGAAGAGACCGCGCAGGCACTGACCGAAGGGAGTGTGCTCGGTCTGTACCGGTTTCTGAAATACAAAACCAAAGAGGAAAATAACAATAAAGAAGATGTTCAGGCTGTCACTATAGTCACGGAAAGCGCTGCGTCACTCAAGGCCATGCAGAAAGGCGCGAAAACCGGAGAGGTGATTGCCGGATCCACCATGATGGTCCGCGACATGGTGAGTTCCCCCCCTGTTGACATGACCCCGGCAATTGTTGCAGCGAAAGCGCGGGAAACAGCCCGTGAGTTCGGTCTTAAGCTCCAGGTGCTCGAACGCAGCCGGATGGAAACGCTCGGCATGGGGGCCCTCCTCGGCGTGGCTTCCGGCAGCGCGCAGCCGCCGAAATTTATCATCCTTGAGTACCGGCGCGGCGGAAGGAAGCCTTGCATCGCCCTCGTGGGCAAAACGATTACGTTCGATTCGGGCGGCATCTCGATCAAACCGTCCGAGAACATGGACAAGATGAAGGACGACATGGCCGGCGGGGCGGCCGTGCTCGGGGCGCTCCGTACAGTTGCGGCGCTCAAACTCCCGCTCAATATCGTGGGCCTGCTTCCGGCCACGGAGAACATGCCGGGCGGCAGCGCCTACAAGCCCGGCGACGTGCTTCGCACGCTCTCAGGCCAAACCATCGAGATCATCAATACCGACGCCGAAGGCAGGCTCATCCTCTCCGACGCGCTCGCGTATGCCTGCCGCTACAAGCCGGCGGTGATAGTGGACATCGCGACGCTCACCGGCGCGTGCAGGGTCGCCCTCGGCCAGGAGGCCATGGGCATGCTCGGCACGGATGATAAGCTCAAGCAGAAGATACGCGAGGCCGGCGAGAAGACCGGCGAACGCGTGTGGGAGCTGCCGCTCTGGGAAGGGTACTATGACCAGATCAAGAGCGACATTGCGGATATGAAGAACGCAGGCGGCAGGGACGGAGGCGCAATCACGGCCGCGGCGCTCCTCTCCCGGTTCGTGCAGGACTATCCCTGGGTGCACCTCGACATCGCGGCCACGGCCTGGACCGAGAAAGACCGGCCCTACACGCCCAAAGGGGCCACCGGCATCGGTGTGCGGCTTCTGACGCAGTTCCTCCGCGATTACGCGGCAAGCGCCAAATAGCAGGCAACAAATAACAAATAAATTCCAAGTACCAAACGACAAATTCCGGCCGTTTTGAAAATTGGGATATTGAAATTTGGTTATTATTTGGGATCTGCAATTTGGGTTTTGGAGCTTGCTTTGCCCATGGACCTCCACCGGATCGAAATATTCTGCACGCTCATCAAACTCAGCAGCTTTTCAAAGGCGGCGGAGACCCTCTATCTTACCCAGCCGACTGTGAGCGGGCATATCAAGAACCTGGAAGCGGAGTTCGGCGTCAGACTTCTCGACCGGCTCGGCAAACGGGTCGTTCCCACGGATGCGGGGGAAGTGCTCTACCGGTACGGTCAGAAGCTTCTCGCGCTTCGCGACCGTGCCCGGCAGGAGATCTCGGGTATTTCAGGTGCGGTCAGCGGACTTCTGAAAATAGGGGGGAGCACGATCCCCGGGGCATATGTCCTGCCGGGATTGATCGGTTCCTTCAAAAAGAAGTTTCCTTCGGCGTCAATCCAGCTTTTTATTGATGACACCGCAAAGGTAGCGGGGGCGGTCGTGAACAACGACCTGCACATCGGCGTGGTCGGCGCCAGGGTGTCCGATCCCCGCCTCGAAACGCGTCCTTTTCTGAAGGACGAACTCGTCATCGCCGTTCCTGCCGGTCACCGGTGGGCGTGCAAGAAAGCCGTTCACCTCGGAGAGCTGACCGAAGAACCCTTCATCCTGCGCGAGAGCGGCTCGGGCACGCGGCGCATCATGGAAGAGCGGATCGGGAAGGCCGGAATTTTGCTTGCTGATTTGAACACGGTTGCCGTTGTGGGAAGCAGCGACGCCGTGCGCCAGGCGGTCAAGGCCGGCCTCGGCATTTCCATCCTTTCCATCCGGGCGATCCTGGACGATATCACGGCAGGCCGTCTTTCTGCTGTGAGGCTCAAAGGCATTCAGCTCGAACGGAGCTTCTCGATTATTCTGCTCAAAGGCAAGAGCCGTGCCCCTCTTTGTCATGCATTCCTCGATTTCCTGCTGACGGAAAGACAAAAATAATACTTTGCCGCACCGTTTTCTTTCTCAATAAATTCCTTGACTCTTGTACGCCGTGCTTCTAAAATGGTGAAACTTTTATCCACCCGATCTGCGAATATGGACGTATCATACGACGAAGCCGCATCGAACCTTGAAAAGGTCCTGATAAAAGGAAAGTCGCTCAAGGCCGACGTGTTCATCACACGGTTTCGCGGCCAGCGCTTTGTGATCAAGGATTTCGGGAAGAAGGGATTTATCGAGCGGAACCTCGTCGGTCGCATGGTCATCGGCCGCGAAATCCGCGCCTACCGCGCCCTTTGCGGAGTCGAGGGGATCCCCTCACAGTTCAAACGGCTTTCGCCGTTCTCAATCGCCATCGAGTACCTCGAGGGCAGAGATCTCGGCGACATTGTCCGGGGCGAGATCGGTCCCGGCATTATTCGCCAGTTCGAGGATATCATCGAAGAGCTCCACGAGCGCGGGTGGGTACACCTCGACCTGCAGCGGCGATCCAACATTCTGCTCGTTGGCGGGAAGGTCTTCGTGGTCGACCTCGCGTCCGCAATCCATCCCGGAAGTCTGCCGCTGGTCGGCCGGTGCCTTACAACGCTTTTGGGATTTGCCGACCGTCTGTCGCTCATCAAGATGAAGAGCATTTACGCGCCCGAGCTCATGACGGCGCGGGAGCGACAATGGCTCAGGCTGCGAAACCTTATGATGCCGAGAAAGTGGTGATTAACAAATTGCGGATTGCACCCTGCACTCGCGCCGGGCACGCCTGCATTCGCGGCGTAGCACTCATAACCGCCGGGTGCAGGCTCGTAAACGCCGGGCGCAGGCGGAGTGTGGATTGCGGAAAAAATTAGAGATTCGAACGTAAGGAGATATTCATGGCGGAAAAAGGAACCTTGCAGTACAAACTTACGAAGATAACGGGTAAGACCGTCCTGGCGGCCATAGTGGCCGTGTTCCTCTTCCGGTATGCGAAGCCGGAACCGGGCTGGTTCCTTGCCGGCTCGATCATCACGTGCCTCGGCGAGGCGCTCCGGCTCTGGGCCGCCGGCCACCTCAGGAAGAACAAGCAACTCACCACTACGGGCCCTTACTCGTACGTTAAGAACCCGCTCTATATCGGGACGCTCCTCATCACGATGGGCTACAGCGCCATGGCACGGAATATCTGGATCATGGTAGGCGGTTTCGTGTGGTTCTTCATTTACTACGCGCCGTACAAGAAAAAACAGGAGAACGAGAAGCTTGTCGGCAGCTTCGGCGATGCATGGACGGTGTACGATAAGGCCGTGCCGGACTATGTGCCGAGAACAATGCCCTATCCGGGCAGGGGGACGAATCGCTGGAGCTTCGACGTGGTAAAAGAGAACTCAGAGCACGAGACCGCCATCGGCGTCCTCATAGGATTGGGCGTCATGCTCTACCTGCTTGTGAAATGACCTGAGATCGCAGGCCGGTAAGATGAACATAACCGCTCCCGCCTTTTCATATGAAAGGGCGGGATTTTTTGTTCCCCGCCGTACGCCGCATGCTTGCGTTTGACAGCATAGCTCTTGTCTGCTACGGTAAATCATGATCATTTCTCTCATTGCCGCAATGGCGGAAAACCGCGTGATCGGGAATAAGAACGCCATCCCCTGGAATATACCGTCTGACCAGAAGCGATTCCGGGACATCACCATGGGTCATCCGGTCATCATCGGGCGAAAGACGTTCGAGATCATTGGTAGGCCGCTCCCCGGGAGGAAGAATATCATCCTTTCGAGGAATGCGAACTATCGGACCGAAGGCGCCATCGTAGCCCGTAGTCTCGATGAGGCCTTTACTGCGTGCGGAGACGGGGAAGAGGTCTTTGTCTGCGGCGGCGGGATGGTGTTTCGGGAAACCATTTCCTTAGCCCAAAGAATTTACCTTACCGTGATTCACCGCTCGTACGAAGGCGACACGTTCTTCCCGGAGATACCGGAATATTTCACAGAGGTAAAAAGGGAGGATATGGCGGATACGCCTTCCTACAGCGTTGTCTTTTACGAGCGAAGACATTGATCGAGAAACGAAGTGCCCGGCGCCGCTCGCGCCGTGCAGTGCCAGGTCATTTGACCTTACGCAATGAATAGAGTACTATTTAAACATGCAGAAATTCAAGATTGTATCCGACTTTAAGCCCACGGGAGACCAGCCGCAGGCGATCGAGAAGCTCTCGGAGGGGATCATCAAAGGCGTCAAGCACCAGGTGCTCCTGGGCGTCACGGGCTCGGGCAAGACCTTCACCATGGCCAACGTGGTCGAGCGGGTCCAGAAGCCCACGCTCGTGATCGCGCACAACAAGACGCTCGCGGCCCAGCTCTATAACGAGTTCAAGGGGCTCTTCCCGGAGAACGCAGTCGAATACTTCGTCTCCTACTACGATTATTACCAGCCCGAGGCCTATCTCCCGACCACGGACACCTATATCGAAAAGGACTCGTCCATCAACGAGCAGATCGACCGCATGCGCCACGCGGCCACGAATGCGCTCTTCGAGCGGAACGACGTGATCGTCGTGGCCTCGGTCTCGTGCATCTACGGCCTGGGCTCGCCCGAGGCGTACCACGGCATGCTGCTCTTTCTCGAAAAGGGTCAACATATCGAGCGGGACGACATCCTCAGAAAGCTCGTGGACATTCAATACGAGAGAAACGATTACGACTTCCATCGCGGCACCTTCCGCGTGCGCGGAGACGTGGTAGAGATCTTCCCGGCATCCTATGAGAACACGGCTATCCGCGTCGAGCTGTTCGGAGATGATATCGATTCTATCTCGGTCTTCGATCCGCTCCTGGGCGCTCCGCTCCAGAAGCTCGAAAAGGTCGCCATCTATCCGGGCAGTCATTACGTGATCCCCGAGTCCCGCCTGAAGTCCGCCGTGGACGGTATTCATGAGGAGCTCCGGGAGCGCATCCAGTACTTCCGGAAAATGAACAAGCTTCTCGAAGCGCAGAGGATCGAGCAGCGCACCATGTTCGACCTTGAGATGATCCAGGAGATGGGCTACTGCCACGGAATCGAGAACTACTCGCGACATTTATCCGGCAGGCAGCCCGGCGAAGCGCCGCCCACGCTCATCGACTACTTTCCCAAGGATTATCTCCTGTTCGCGGACGAGTCCCACGCTACGATCCCCCAGATCGGGGGCATGTATAACGGCGACCGGGCCAGAAAGACGACGCTCGTAGACTACGGCTTCCGTCTGCCCTCGGCGCTCGATAACCGGCCGCTCAATTTCCAGGAGTTCGAGGAACGGGTGCGCCAGACCGTGTATGTCTCCGCAACGCCGGCGGACTACGAAGTTGAAAAGTCCGGCAAGAGGATTATCGAGCAGGTGATCCGGCCGACCGGTCTCACGGACCCGAAGATCACGATCAGGCCCGCGAAGGGTCAGGTGGACGACCTCTTGAACGAAGTCCGCAAGCGCGCAGAGGCCGGCGAGCGCGCGCTCGTGACCACGCTCACGAAGCGCATGGCAGAGGACCTGACCGAACACTATAAAGAACTGAACGTGAAGGTGGCGTATCTGCATTCCGATATCGATACCCTGGAGCGCGTGGACATCATCCGGGACCTCCGCATGGGAAAGTACGACGTGCTTATCGGCATCAACCTCCTGCGCGAAGGCCTGGACATCCCCGAGGTCTCGCTCGTTGCGATCCTGGACGCTGACAAGGAGGGGTTCCTGCGCTCAGCGCGATCCCTCATCCAGACCATGGGTCGGGCGGCGCGGAACGTGAACGGCGAGGTCATCCTTTACGCGGAAATCATGACCGATTCAATGCGAAACGCCATTGCCGAGACCAACAGACGGCGCACGGTGCAGGAGGAATACAACCGGATGCACGGCATCACGCCGCAGTCCATTAAAAAGAACATCCAGGCCGCTCTCCGCACGGTGTACGAGGAAGATTACTACACCGTACCGATCGCGGCGGAGGAAGAGGCGGAGTACCTCTCGACCGTGGACATCCCGAGACTCATCGAGCATCTCGAAAAAGAGATGCGCGCCGCGGCGAAGAAGCAGGAGTTCGAGCGTGCGGCTGAGCTTCGGGACCGGATCAAGAAGCTCCGGGAGAGAGAAATGGCGGTTGGGGTGAAGGTGGAATGATGAAGCCATGAGGAGAAAGAAGTAGAATTCAGTTTTTTCTGTGTTCTTTGCCTGTGTTCTCCAGCGGCAAAAAGGCTTTATGACTCTCGAAGAAAAACTCCAGAACCTCCCGGACCTGCCGGGAGTCTATATTATGAAGGACGCGAAAGGGCACGGGATCTACATCGGCAAGGCCGTGGCCCTGTGGAACCGGGCGGGG
>OFHG01000026.1_pt1 | contig 72607 bp, 76 predicted proteins | sample 1521931 | NCBI WGS metagenome assembly OFHG01 (sample SAMEA2468438, study PRJEB22500) | soil metagenome | biome: Glassland; feature: Farmland; material: Clay | place: Australia | collected 2013-01-31 | depth 0.55 m
TGTCACCGGCCTGGGGCCTGCCGGGTGCTGCAATCGACATTGGCGTGTCCGGCGGCGACTGGCCCTAGACCAGTCCCTAGACCCCTCCCGGCAGCCACCGTTGCACCCTCGCAAACGGGTTACTGGGCTCAAACTGCTCCCAGGTGGTAGTGCTTGAAGACCTGCGCGTGATGCCAGGAGACGTGGACGACGTCCACCGGTGAATGGCGGGGCCGGGGGGCCAGCAAGGGCTTCCCGGCGAGGGCGTCCACGGCCTGCCCCGCCGGGCTCTTAGCGACATACAGCTCAGACACCAGGATCAGCCGGTCCTCAGTGATGCCGAGTACGCCAAGATCGAACAGCGCGTGGTGGAGTGCGCACAACGCGAGCGCGTTCGTGACCTCGTCGGGCCCATCCTGGCTGTGCCAGCGCACGTGCGCTGCCTCAATCGCGACCGGGTGACGGCCCAGCGCCCCATCGAAGCCACACATCGCGCACCGGTAGGCGTACGCACGGAGAACCTCTTCGGCGAAACCACGCCGCCGGAGCTTCGACCGGTCCAGTCCGCCCTTCCATACGCTCCCGGCCAGATCCAAGTCCGCCATATCCAGGCCGACCTCCGCGCAGATCAGCTCAGCCAGAATCGGCGTGAAATGCTGCTCCAGCAGCAGCCGCGCAGCCGCGGCCATCACGCCTGGGTCCGCCAGCAGATGCTCCACCGGCGCCCGCAACCGCCCAACCGCCCCCCGCCCAAGCAGTTGAGGCCGGCGCTCAGGCACGTCAGATCCGATCGGTATTCCGTCCGCGTCACGCAGATCCCACAACTCGCGCTCCAGATGGACAAACGGCATCGCCGCCCGTTGACGGGATGCCACCACGCTGGCCACCGGCGGGCCGAAATCGTTGATCAGCTGGCTCACCGGCGCCTCGGCCTGCTGATAGCTGGCCGCGCTGCTCCCGGTCGCCGCGAACTGCCCGAACAGCCACAACAGCAGAAGTGGTTTGTGCGGCGCCCTCTTCCCGGCCCCGCGCGCGTCAGTGAGCCCGGCTGCCAGGGTAAAAAACTCACCGCGGGCCAGGGTTCCCCCCCCCCCAGCACCTACATACCCCGGATCTGCGTCTGTCGGGGACATTCAAAGGGGCCAAGCTCCCCCCGCCGTCAAACCCCGCGCCAGCTTTGCCGAACCCGGCCGCCCTTACCGCCGTGGACATGATGGGGTGATAGTGGTCGGCGCCCGGCCGCGGCGCACGACCGCGGCACCTTGCTGGTGCATGACCGTCGTGAGGGGCTCTGGATGTGTAACCAGAACGAGTGGATCGTGCGCGAGGCCTTCCTGGCCTACGACCGGGGCGATATCGCGCAGATGATGGACTTCGTGGACCCGGACCTGGAATGGACCTACCTCGATCCGGGCTTGACGGATCCACGGCCGCAGACCCGCCGTGGCCGCGGCGAGCTGGAGAAGGCGCTGCGCCGCCAGGCCGGGATGGGGCTGCGGGCCGAACTGGAGGAGGTCATCGCCCTCGGCGAGAAGGTGATGGTGGTGATGCGAACGCCGGGGGTCGGCAAGTACCTGCACCGGCAGGCCGACGACCGCACATACGACGTTGTGACGGTCCGGGACGGGCTGATCGTTGCGCTGTCCGCCTGCTGCGACCGTAGCGCGGCGCGATCGCTCGCCGGGATCGGCTAGCTCCGCTGGGTGGCGCTGATGGCGGCGAGCGCGCGGATGATCACGGCGCAGATGTGGGCCGGGGTAGCGCCGGGGGTGTTCCAGAACCGCAGTTCGGTGTAGCCGTCCTCGTCGATGACCGCCTCCATCTCCCGTCCGGCGGGCGTGTGCGTGATGGCGGTGAAATCGGCGCTGGCGCGGGTCTGGCGCAGGTGGGTGTCCAGGCTGGCGGCGGCCAGCCCGTCCGCGATGGCGCGCATCCGGGCAGCGGTCTGCTCTGCGGTGGGCGCCGCATCAGGCATAGCTGATTCCCCTATATCTCGAACCACGTCACGCGGGCGCCGGCGCCGTCACAGCTGGTCCCCCAGGTGGCGGCCAGGGCGGCGACGATCAGCAGGCCGCGCCCCCGCTGCCCGTCGCTGGCGGGCCGGGGCTCCCACCGGCCGCCCTCGTCTTCGACCTCGACCCGCAGCCGGCCATGCTGGAAACCCGCCCGGATACTGAACGTTCCGCCCGGCCGGGCCGAGTTGCTGTGCTGGAGCGCGTTGGTGACGATCTCGGACAGGCACAGCACAGCGTCACCCGTAAACGCGCAACCATCGAGAATCGTGGCCAGAAAACGGCGGGCAGCTGGCACCTGGTCAGCGGTAGCGGGAAAGACCTGACACGACACGCCCGACGACGTGGACGGTGCGTGCTGCATGTAGTTTCCTGCTTTCCCGGCGGAATGTGGCGATGTAGTGGCCATCCTGCCGGGACCTATTTAGGATCGCTAGGGCAGGCATGCTGCCGTCAGAATGTGTCCGAACGCCGGTAGGGACGTCGGGATCGTCGGAAAGCGTGGCCACAATGCCGTTGATTCGCGAGCTTGATCCAGGTGCCGGGCCGCTGAACTTCTTCGGGGCCGAGCTTCGGCGGGCGCGGACCCTGGCGGGCCTGAGCCAGGACCAGGTGGGCCAGCGGCTGGGGTACTCGGGGGCGCTGATCGGCAAGGTGGAGACCGGGGAACGCGCCCCGTCTGAGCACTTCGCGCAGACCTGTGACGAGGTGTTCCCCGAGGCTGGCGGGCTGTTCGTGCGCCTCTACGAACTCGCCAGGCGGTGGGGCGGCGGCTCTCCCGCGTGGTTCGCGGAATGGGTGGAAACCGAGCGGCGGGCGGCGTCGGTGTGCTGGTGGGAACCGCTGCTGATACCGGGCTTGGTGCAGACGGCCGATTATGCGCGGGCACTCTTCGAGGCCTGGCGTTCGGCGGAGAACGACGACGAAATCGACGACCTTGTCGGTGCCCGGATGGCGCGGCAGTCGATCTTTGATCGCCCTCAGCCGCCGTCGCTGTGGGTCATCATTGACGAGGCGGTGCTGCACCGGCCGATCGGGAACGAAAAGGTCATGTATGACCAGCTTTCGCACCTGGCCCGGCGGGCGGATCGGCCCAAGACCACGATTCAGGTGATCCCCGCCGAGACGGGGGCGCACATGGGCCTGCTGGGGGCCTTCGCCATCGCACGCCATGACAGCGGCGCGCCGGGTACCGTGTACATGGAGTCGCCGGACCAGGGGCAGACAACCGAGCTGCCGTCCGTGGTCGCGAAGCTAAGCGACACCTTCGACAGGCTGAGGGCTGAAGCACTCCCCCGCGGAACCTCGCGGGACTTGATCAGGAGAGTGGCTGAGGAGCGATGGAACGCGACGTAGAGCGTCCTCAGTGGCGTAAGAGCAGCTACAGCGGCGGCAACGGCGGCGGCTGAGCGGCAGTAGCCCGGAAACTCCCCGGGATCGTGGCGGTGCGCGCGTCGAAGGGCCCGGCAGGGCCGAGGCTTGAGTTCGCGCAGGATGTGCGCGGCCGCGGCATAGATGTCCAAACCGTGGCTGACGGCGCGCCTGAGCCGCCGCTGGCGCGAAAAGGTATGAAAGTCCGCGTACCGGAGGGTCACGGTCACCGTTCTGCCGCAGTAGCGCCCCCGTCTGAGCCTCCGTCCCACTTTTTCCGAAAGCTGGAGAAGATGGCGCTCGATCAGTGTGATGTCCGAGCAGTCCTGGTCGAGGGTCATGCTGTGGCCCATGGACTTGCTCGATTCCCCGTCCTCCAGCGCCGCAGGAACGACGGGATCGTCATCGATGCCCCGCGCCATATCGCTGAGCCGTTCTCCGATGATTCCGAATCGCGCCGTCAGTTTCCTCAGGGGAGCGCGAGCCAGCTCTCCGCAGGTATGGATGCCCAGGGACGAGAGATGCCGCGTAAGATTGGGGCCGATGCCGCAGATCTCTTTCACCGGCAGGTCTTCGAGAACGTCGGCCACGTCCTCGGGAGCGATAAGCACGAGGCCGTCGGGCTTCTGCATGTCGCTCCCGAGCTTGGCAAGAAGCTTGTTCGGCCCGATGCCGATCGAGCAGGTAAGCCCCATGTCCTCCCAGATCCGCTCCTTGATCCGGACGGCCATGCGTACGGGATCGCCGAAGAGAGCGTCACAGCCGGAAACATCGAGAAAGGCCTCGTCGATCGAGAACAGCTCGACCGCCGGCGTGAAGTCGTTCCATATCGTCAGCAGCCGCTCGCAGGCAGAGGAATATTTTGCTGAATCGGCAGGGACGAGGACGATCTCCGTGCAGGCACGCTTCGTCTCTCCGTCTGGCATCCCCGTCTTCACGCCGGAGAAACGCGCGTCGTACGACGGCGAAAGCACAACGCCCCGGTGCAGGGACCCGACCACGGCCATGGGCCTGCCCCGGAGCGACGGGTTGGCCCGCTGCTCGACCGAGGCGAAGAAAGCGTTCATGTCGATATGAATTATATTTCTAACTTCAGCCAACAAAAGCTCCGGATTTTTTAGCCACGAATTTTCACGAATGTACAATAATTAAAACAAACCATCGTTAAAAACGCCAATAATTCAATTGCGGATTGCCTTAATATACAAGTCGCTCATACTCTAAGCGATCTTTCCCGAAATTCAGAATGATCGCAAGTTTTTTCCCGGTTGCCTTCAAATAGTTCAGAGCCTGGGCTTTGTGTGCATCAGTAATCTTTTCCAGCGACTTGAGCTCCAATATTATCCGGTCATCAGCTAAAATATCCGCATAATATTCGCCAACAACTACGCCCATAAAATGAACGGTTATTGCTGCCTGTTGCACCGAATTGATCATCTCCTTTCGCAACAATACCATCATGGCATTTTCGTATACCTTTTCCAGAAAACCAAAACCCAATTCCCTGTGCACTTGCATAGCGACCCCTATGATTTTGTAGGATAATTCCTTATGAAATATCTTTTCGTTGTTCATATATTCCCCTCCACACAATTCATCCTATTCGTGAGAATTCGTGTCCATTCGTGGCCCCCCGTTTTGCTTTTGCCTTACTTGATACTCATCCAAACTCATATTCGTAGGCTTCATCGCCCGGCTTTTTTCAGGTGCCAGCAGAGGCTTTCCGCGTTGTAGCATATCTCGTACAGCCCCTGGCCGTCGGTGACGGAAAAGTGGAGGATGGCCGCGCTTCCCTCCCGCGTCCTCCATGTATACGTGGTCTCGTTGACCCGGATCTGCCTTCCCTTCCAGGAAAACCAGGCAGGCCTGATCTCCCCGCACGAGAAGACCGCGCCGACCTTTATGGGTGCATTGATCTCAACCGGCATGGCACATAGTATAGTGAACATTTGTTCACTTGTCAAGGAGCAGGACCAGGGGAAAATCATTTAATGCGGGACGCATCGAATCTACAGGATTATGAAGGGGTTAAGGGCCGTTAACGCAGAAATTGGAGAATTAAGGACAGGATGGACTTGCTCCAATCAAAAAAAGTAACTACTCAATATCTATTCCTTCCCCCTGTTTTTCAGATACTCGCCGAACTTCATGTCCACTTTCATGATGTGGTCGACGATCCAATCCACAACCACCTGGTTCGTCGTCGCGGAAAGATCGTACGAGCTGCCTTGTACGCGCGGCTGCCCTGCCTGGGCCTTCAATTCAGCAAGCGCAGCCAGGTATTGCTGATGGTCCCGCCGCTGCTCCTCGTATCCGGCATAGCCGGTCTCCCGCATGTGCTTTTCTTCCTCGGCAAAGTGCACCCGCGCGTAATCATCGAGGAACTTAAGCGTTCCGTCTATCTCCGATTTACAGCGGTGCTCTTTGATCGCGGCAACGAGGTTATTGATCCTTTTGAATAACTCTCTATGCTGGCTGTCGATGGTTTTTATGCCGACGGCCAGCTTGTCGTTCCATTCCATGACGCTACCTCCGATGAAACACCTTGATGGATAGGGAAATACTAACAAGCGATGGTGAGGATGTCAAGAAGGGATCGAAAGAGCCGGCAAGGAATGGACCTTGCCGGCTCTTTTCTGTGTGACGACGGCCGGGAGGTCGGGGAATACCCTCTTTCACCGTGACCGCGTCTATTCCGTCATGCAAGCACGGCCGGGCGCCTCTGGCGTGCGTCAATCACGCAGGCGACGGATGACAATCCGGCTGGTCCGCAGGACACTCTTCGCGCAACTCAACCCGATCGCTTGCTGGTTTGAAGAGCGCGAAAAACGAATAGGTCAGGACCAGGCCGGCAAGTATCACCGTAAAGTGAAATGCGTACTCGATAGCGATAAGCCCGTTGAGATAAAGCGCATTGTGAATGTGCAGATTATCGTGGGGCCACCAGGATATGAGGAGCCATGCCAGCGAGCCGTACATGGCGCCGGCAGCCTTTCCCCTTCCGCGCGCCACCCGTCTTACGAGTCGCCGTCCAAAGAGGATGAACGCGATGCCAAACCCGAAGACCAATGCTTCGATCGCGGACAGCACCATCAGATACGGCATCTGTGCCTGGGTCGGATGAATATCGGGGGATGGAGGCCAGATTACCGGTCCCAGAAGAAAAGCCGGTACCCCGACGAGTATCGTTATAAGCAACATTTTCCATCTTGTTTTCATATCAGTATTCCTCCTTTCGCAGACGTTAATCGCGAATATTTTCTTATGGCATAGTCTATGGTTTCATTATATCATAACTGTGAAACAGCCAGACAAGTAGCCAGGTGGACCTAAAGTGTTACTATTCGACAGGGACCGGTCCCACACAATCCGCCTCGCCACCGGATCGAGGCCGATCGTCGGCTCATCCAGAAAAAGAACGACAGGATGGTGAAGCATCGCCTGGGCCAGCTCCAAGCGTCGTATCATTCCGCCGGAATAGGTCTTGACGAGCTTGCGTGCGGATTCTTCCAGTTCCATGAAGCGCAGGGCTTCGTCGATGCGGGGCGCCCGCTCCGCAGCGGGGCATGCGGTGGAGCCTGGCGGAGAGCACCAGGTTTTCGCGTCCTGTCAACGCGCCGTCTGCTGACACCATTTGAGGCACATATCCGATCCGCCTCCGCACCTGTGCGGGTTGTCTGACGACATCGAAGCCGGCGACGTTCGCAGAGCCCGAAGTCGGTTCAAGGAGCGTTGTGATCATTTTTATCGTGGTGCTTTTCCCAGCGCCGTTCGGACCGAGGAGGCCGAAGATCTGCCCGCGCTTGACGCCGAGGTCGATTCGATCAACGGCAATCAACTGGCCGAACTTCCGGGACAGGCTCTTCGTTTGAATGGCCGTATCTTCTGAGGGATTTGTTGGACCACCCCTGTCCGGATTTTTTACGCTCTCTCGTTGACTTTGCTTGTCTGTCTCAGCGGAGTTGAACATAATCATCTTCCCGAAGGAACGGTTATCACCGGGATCGGCGCGTTCAGTATCGTTTCACGGGCCGTGCTCCCGAAATAGGCTTCCAGCAATACATTCCTGCCGTGCGTCCCCATGACGACGAACGAATAGCCCCGGGCACTTTCCTGATAAACCGCGCAGGAAGACAGGAGCGGCTTATCTTCTATTTTATACTCACACGGTACGCCGTGTTTTTGAAAGAAATCCGCTTTCCGCTCCATGGATTGGACTGCGGCATCCCGAATACCGTTCAGGATCTCATCAAGGTTGACCGGTACCCATCCGGAAACCATGCTGCTGTCCCGAACAATGACCCGGTAACTGTCCCCGAGACAATGAAACAATACGGCCCGTGCTCCGATACGCTTTGCAAGCGAGAGCGCGTATTGTTCGGCGGCACGGCTGTTCTTTCCGAGATCGGTCGCAACGAGGACTCTTGGCTGACCGCGGTCTGCGGCAAGAAACCAGGTCTTTTCCTGCGCAAGGGGTCCGACCACCATCACCGGCCTCCTGGAGTGCCGGATCACTTCTTCAGCGACGCTTCCTACGAGCAGCCGTTTCAATCCTTTTCTGCCCTGCGTACCCACAATGACAAGTTCCGGGGATGGCCGGGAGTGTATTGCCTTCAAGATCTGCTCAGCAGGAATACCGCTCTTGATGGCACGAAATACGGGCGCCTGCAACTGCTTGCTCAACACCTTGAGCCTTTCTTGATGTTGGAAGTGCCATGCCCGGATGCGGGCTGAATCAAACTCGTACGGATACGTTTTTATATCTTCCACGTACAGGAGGTCGATGCCGGTCTTGAGTCTCTGAGCCAAAAAAGAAGCTGCGTGACCTATCGCTCGCGACCGTCTTTTGCCTGAGTCGGACTGATTCTCGATGTCATCCGCGACTAATAGAGAACGCTGCGGCATGATCTCCCTCCACTGCTAAATTTCTCTTGCCGTCATTATGCAGCAAGAAACGGACAAGCCTGGATAATTTGTCTGCTGAAAAATAACGCGTACAAATATTCAATCTGCTTAATAGATTATCACGTGACAGATAAATTATCAAGATAAGCGCATTTCATTCATGCGGGTTATGACAAGTGGGTATTCAGTCCCTGAATAAGGCTCGACTGATTTTACCGGCATAGATCTTCGTTTGACGTTCTAAAGAGGGATAAGGAGGGAAACACGTCTTAGTAGTCCATTTATCTCACTTTCTTGAACCCCTTTTAGCAGGTCCCTACCCTTTATCTACTCGAATGCACAACGATCACGGGAATCGGTGCGTTCAGGATCGTTTCCCGGGCGGTGCTTCCGAAAAAAGCATTGAGCAGTGCATTTCTTCCGTGAGTTCCCATGACCACCATTGAATAGCCGCTTTCACCCTCCTGGTACACCGCGCACAGGGAAGTCAGCGCCCTCTCTTCTATCTTGTAGTCGCACCGCACGCCGTGCTTCTGAAAGAAACCGGCCTTCCCTTTCATGGTTTCGACGGCAGTACCCCGGGACTCGGTGAGAACATTGTCGAGATTGAAAGCGGCCCACCCGGAGTACGCAGTGTTGACGATTATGGCATTGATACTGTCCCACAGACAATGAAACAGAGTGACTCTTGCCCCGATGCGTTTTGCGAGAGAAAGCGCATAGCGCTCGGCAGGTCGGCTGTTTTCCCCGAGATTGGTCGGTACGAGTATTTTCAGGTGCTTCTGACCGGAGAGGTTCCGGTCCAGTTCCTGAGCTATTGGTCCGATCACCATCACCGGTCGTTTGGAGTGGCGGAGCACCTCTTCAGCGACACTGCCTATCAGCAAACGCTTCACTCCTTTCCGGCCTTGTGTCCCCACGACGACAAGCTCCGGGGAGGACGGGGAACGCATTACCTTCAGGATCTGTTCAGCCGGAGAGCCGCTTTTTAAGGAACAGGTAACCGGGACGTTAAGCTGCCTGCTCACCTCCTCGAGCCTTTCCTGATGCGCAACGTGCCAGGCCGGGAAACGAAATGAACCAAGCTTGCCGGCGGGATATGTTTTTATGTCTTCTACATAAAGAAGATCGACCCCTGTTTTGAGCCGCTGAGCCAAAAAAGAAGCAGCGTTCCGTATCGCTTGCGAACGCCTTTTGCCGGCGTCGGTCTGATTTTCAATATCGTCAGCGATTAAAATCGAACGGCCTGGCATTTCCATTCCTCCCCCAGGGCATCGCCGGCCCCCTGCCTCGAGCAACACGTATGATAACTACATTTAACAGCAGATCGGTTTCGGTGTCAATGAAGCCGCCTAAAATAAACAGGACTATTCTTAATGTTGCCGAAAGCTGCAATTAGATGCCCGCAATCGACATACCACTTGTTGCCCGAGTACACGGCAAAGCACGCAACTGCGTTTTCCGTAAAATATGCTAATATAAAGAAGTCCTTTTATGAGGGCACCGGGTAAGCGCTGTTGACGCGTCGTTCATCTCCTCATTCGCGGACGATACCTGTGGCTTATTGGCGGATAAACGGGGGGGGTGGACGTATGGGCATTAGGAAGGGGGTGCAGTGATGCCGTCCTATGAATATGTGTGCGGCGATTGCAAAAAAGAGTTCATGATTTTCCTCTCGCTCAGGGAAAGAGAGGCAAACCCCAAGGTGTCGTGCCCGCACTGCGGAAGCGACAAGGTAAATAAGAAGTTCACCGCGTTCTTCGCCAAGACCGACAGAAAATCCTGACGAGATTCTCCGGCGGGACCGAACTCCCGGAAGGTTTTCTTCACGATGCCCTCCGATATGCGCGCGCCGAACAGGACGGACGCAAGGAACCACCGGAAGATCTCCCGGGAGCGTCCGGACAAAAGGTCGATGCCGAGCTCGACCGAGAACCTTCCCTCGTGCTGTTCGATGATTGTCTGCACCGTCTGCATGGGTGTCATGACGCGTAAAACCATTCTAGAACCTTCTCGTCGTAATAGATCCGGTGGGAGTTTCCGTCGCTTCCCTTTACCCTGAAGTACCGCTTTCGGACCTTGTCCTCGACCCCCTCCTCTACCCAGTGGTCCAGGATTTCTACGACATCGATGCGCAGCCCCCGGAGAATGAATGTCACGGGCCGCTCATCGCCTTTGCGGCCGGAATACGATATGACGTCGATCTGTTCTCTGTACATACAAAGATCTCTTCTTGTCGAACACAGGAAAATGCAGTATCTTGCACTTACGCGGCGCCTGCTCACGTACCGCGTTATACAAATTATAATAGAATTAAATTGCCATTGCCGCACAAAGGAGGAAGCGATATGGCCATCGCAAGCCGGAAAAACGACAGCATGCTACAATATCTACAGGTCCACTCCTGCAACCGCCCGAGGTGATCCCATGAGGCTGGAAAACCCTTTCTTCTTTTGCTCTTTTCTCACGTTCGTTTTTTCAGCAGCCGCCCTTCTCACTACGAACAGCATTGCGAATGATGACCGTGAGCCCATCAAGCTGCCCTCACCGCTTGTTGCTGGTAAAACGTCGGTCGAAAGCGCCTTGAACAAACGGCGGTCTGTTCGGCAATACAAAAACCTGCCGATATCGCTTCCCGATTTATCACAGCTTCTTTGGGCGGCCCAGGGCATATCCGGATCAGGGGGAAGGCGGACCGCTCCTTCAGCCGGAGCGCTGTACCCGCTTGAAGTATACGTCGTTGCCGGCAAGGTGACCGGCTTGCCTGCCGGCATCTATTCCTATAACCCGCACAAGCATGAGCTCCGCAGGATCGCGGAAGGCGATGCCAGGACGGAATTGAGCAAGGCGGCCCTGGGCCAATCACCGATCAAGAACGCTGCAGCGGTCCTGGTGCTCTCCGCATTGCACGAACGGACGACGGCCAAATACGGAGAGCGGGGCGTCCGCTACGTGCATATGGAGGCGGGCCATGCCGCGCAGAACGTCTTTCTTCAGGCCGTGTCGCTGGATCTCGGGACCGTCGTTATCGGCGCATTCCAGGACGAGCAGGTGAGAGCCGTTCTGCATCTTCCCGAACAAGAACAGCCGCTCTGCCTCATGCCGGTGGGGAAGAAATGAAGAGAAGTGAACCAGGAGGCTGTTATGGGGAAAATTGCCTTCGAGAAAATTTCATCGACCTTTACGATCCTGAACCCCTTCAATAACTTTGCTCCCGAAGAGCACCGCGTGGAGGTGAGAAAGGACCCGCTTTTGGGGGACACGAGCATCTACAACCCTTACTTGAAGGACAAGGCGCGGGCCTTTTTCGGCCAGAATGATCCGGAACTGATACAAGCACTCGCGCGAGAAAGCGCCAAAAACTGCATTTTTTGCGGGGAGAACGTTGTCGGCAAGACCGCCCGCTATCCGTCCGATATTCTGCCCGAGGGACGTATACGGAAAGGCGATGCCGTTCTTTTTTCGAATTTGTTTTCGCTCGGCGCATATCACCCCGTGATCGCGCTCGGCAGCGCGCACTTTTTGAAACTCCCGGAATTTACTCCCCTGATCCTCGGTGAGGGATTTGAAGCGGCGCAGGAGTTTCTGCGGTGCGTGTACTGCAGGGACAAGTCCGCTGTCTTTACAACGGTCTGCTCGAACTATCTCCTCCCGGCCGGCGCAAGCCTGGTGCATCCGCACATGCAGATGCTGGTCACGCCCCTGGCATATTCTTACCATGCGCGGATGCGGGACGCCGCCCGCGCGCATTACGAAAAAAACGGAACGTCCTACTATGACGATCTGGTTGCTGAAGAGAAACGGACCGGCGCGCGCTTCATTATCCAGCAAAACAACTGGCACTGGCTCGCTGCCTTTTCACCCATGGGAAGCAATGAGATCACGGCGATCCACGACAAGGAGGCCGACTTTGAGGTGCTCCCGGCAACGGCATTGCACGACCTTGCCTATGGCATTTCGAAGGTCCTCCTTCTCTACGAACGTCTCGGTCACTTGAGCTTCAACTATGCGCTTTACTCTGTCCGGAACAGCGGCCGGGACGCGGGCCAGCGATGCGTATTCAAGATCGTCAGCCGCCAGAACCTCTATCCGAACTACCGGAATGACGATTACTTCATGCAAAAGATGCTGCAGACGGAATTGATTTTCAATCTGCCGGAAGAACTGGCTGATCAGTTGAGAATAATTTTTTGACAGCGTTTTCCCGAACGATTTGACAGCATAAAGGAAAAGCGTTAAGTTTAACTCATGAAGACCGCGGTTGAGATTTATAAACTTCTCCCCAAAACGAACTGCGGCAAGTGCGGCACCACGAGTTGTATGGGCTTTGCCGCAAAACTCGCCACGCACCAGGCCTCGCCCGATGACTGCCCAACCATGACAAAGGCGGCGCGGCAAGAGATTCGGGTATCAGACCAGGACCGGCGTGAATCGCCCGGCACTGTGTACGAACAGGTCCTCGAGTCCCTCCGCCCTAAAATTCAGGCCCTGGATTTCCTGAAAACGGCATCTTTGTTCGGCGCCAGGCTGATAAACCAGGAGACCCTGGAGATCGATTTTCTGAACGACACCTGCCGCGTCACAAAAGAGAAGATCACGGATGCCTCGGGCGAAGAACCACGGCCCTGGATCTCGATCCTGATCTATAACCACCTCTGCATGCCGGACCCGCCGAAGCCCGCGGGAGAGTGGATCACCTTCAGTTCGATACCCGCGTCCCACGCCAAGGACAAGGCTTGGGCCGGTCATGTTGAGGATGAAATCGCAAAGCGCTTTGCCGGAAACACCGCAAGCCTCAAAGCCGCTTGCGAACGCCTTGGGGGCAGGCCCGCAACAGTCCCCGGCAGTCATGACGCAGCGTATGAGTTCCGCTTTTTCCCCCACTATCCCGTACTGCTCCTTTTCTATGATGCCGTCGCAGAGGAAAACTTCCCCGCTCAGTGCAGATTGCTTTTGGACAAGACCGCGCCTTACTATCTCGACATCGAATCTATTGTCGTGCTGGGAGAGGAATTCGCGGGACGCTTAACGGCGTAGCAGTCATAACTTCAAACTGGTCTTAATCGCTTCGAACTCCCGACTATTTCTCATTCATGCTTTACTGCATGAATAAGAAATTCGACGTTTCCGTCCTGCCCCGTGATCGGCGATTGAATAATGCCTTTTACTTCGAGGCCGAGACTGCGAATAAAGTCTTCGACTCTTTTCACCGCAGCATTCCTCGCCGCCTCGTCGCGTACGATCCCGCCCTTGCCCACATTCTCCCTGCCCACTTCGAACTGAGGCTTGATGAGTGCAATAATCTCAGAATCAACCTTCATACATTTCAGGATTGCAGGAATAACCTTTTCTAAAGAAATGAACGAGACGTCGATGACCGCGATGTCAACAGGCTCCGCAACGAGCGTCGGCGACATATCGCGGATATTCACCCGCTCGATAGTGACGACGCGCGGGTCCTGCCGGAGCTTCCATGCAAGCTGGCCGTAACCGACATCCACCGCGTACACTTTGGCAGCACCGTGCTGGAGCAGGCAATCAGTGAAGCCGCCGGTGGATGCGCCCGCATCAAGCGCTGTCTTGCGCGAAACGTCAACATTGAACTCCCGAAGCGCCGCTTCGAGTTTCATTCCTCCCCTGCTCACATAGGGAAGCGCATCGCCAAGAATACGGACCTCCGCATCTTCAGGCACGAGTGTGCCGGCCTTGTTCTGCTTCTGACCGTTCACGAGCACCTGGCCCGCCAGGACGAGGGCATGGCCGCGCTCACGGCTTTCAACAAGGCCGCGCTCGACAAGAAGACGATCGAGGCGGATTTTAAGCGCTTTTTTGCTATCTTTTTTTTGCATGCGTAAACAACCGGGCGATGAACGTATGCTTCATGCCGTGAGCGTACCAGAAGCAACGCTCCCTGTCAATCTTGCTTGTTTATGCGCGTCGTTTATTGACGTTTCCTTCACGCTCGTATAAACTATAATTAAATTCGGGTGTCTTACGTCCTAAAAGGGCAGCTTGGTCCGGAGGTCAAGAATATGAGAAGAGCGGGTTTTTTCCTGGTGTTCCTGGCATGCGTAACGGCTATCCCCTGTGCCGATGTTCTCGCTGCCGCATTCAGCTGCAGGGGCGGGATCATCTCCACCGGCGACAGAAGCATAGACGTGCTCGCGAAATGCGGCGATCCAGACTACAAGGAATCACACCAGGAAGAACTGAGCGAAAGACTTGGCGACAGCACAAAGCAAAAGACATTCGTCACGGTGGAGGAGTGGACGTACGATTTCGGACCGTCCCAGTTCATGCGCATCGTCGTTCTGGAAAACGGAGTCGTTACGGACATCCGGACCGGCAACTACGGATATCCAGAACAAACGGAACCCGCGGCGCGCGAATGCAGCGAGCAGATCGTGTCGGTAGGAGACTCGAAGGCCGACGTGCTCGCAAAGTGCGGGGAACCGTCATTGAAGGACGCTCACGTGGAAGAATTCAGGGAAAAGCTGGACGGTGCGACGCGCACAGTATTCGTCACCGTTGAAGAATGGACCTATAATCCGGGCCCCTCCCGTTTTGTGCGCATACTCACGTTCAGGAACAGCAAACTCAGCGGTATCAGGACCGGCAATTACGGGTATTAGCTGAACCCGCAGGAAAAAAAGCGATGGGAGCTCTCCCGGCGCTTCAGTATTTACGATTTATTCCACACTCCGAATTCCGCGCTCCGCACTTGCATCAGGCGTCCTTCGTTTTGAAGCTTGCCACGGGTGCAACCGCTTTCAAACGGGTTTTCTCCACGAAATCCCTGACCGACGCATAAATGCCGTCCGTGTCTAATCCGTATTTCTTACGAAGCACCTTCTGCGCGCCGTGTTCGATGTATGCATCGGGAAGCCCGATCCGGAGGGTTTTGATGCCCGCGATCCCCTTCGCGTCGAGACATTCGAGCACAGCGCTGCCGAAACCGCCGAAGAGCGCGTGTTCCTCGACCGTGACGATGCGGCCCGTTTTTCTTGCAAAAGCAACGATCATCTCTTCATCAAGCGGCTTCACGAACCGCGCGTTCACCACAGCCACGGAGATCCCTTCATCCGCGAGCCGCTTTGCCGCTTCGATCGAGGGACAGACCATATTGCCGATCGCGATGATCGCGGCTTCGCTCCCGTCCTTGATCAGTTCCGCCTTGCCGATCTTCAGGGTCTTCAGCTCCTGGTCCATGGGCACGCCGCAGCCGCTGCCGCGGGGATAGCGCATGGCGGCGGGTCCCGGATGCTCTACCGCCGTCTTGATCATGTGCTGAAATTCGTTCTCGTCTTTGGGCGCCATTACAACCATGTTCGGCACATGACGCAAGTAGGCGATATCGAATGCCCCATGGTGTGTGGGACCATCCTCTCCCACGAGCCCGGCCCGGTCGAGCGCGAGCGTCACGGGCAGGTTCTGAAGACAGAGGTCGTGCACCACCTGGTCATAAGCGCGCTGGGTGAACGTGGAGTAGATCGCCGCCACCGGGTGGAGCCCCTCCACCGCAAGGCCGCACGCGAAGGTCACGCCGTGGGATTCCGCGATACCCACGTCGAAGAAACGGTCAGGGAACCTTTCGGAAAACTTGTCGAGTCCCGTGCCCTCGGACATGGCGGCGGAAATGGCGACGAGTTTGTCGTTGTCCTCGGCCAGTTTGATCATGGTCTGGCCGAAGACCTCGGTGTAGCTCAAGATAGACTGTTTCTTCGCGGCGATCCTGCCGGTAGCGGGATCAAAGGGCGGCGTACCGTGGAACTGGGATGGATTGCTTTCCGCAAACTCGCAGCCCTTCCCCTTCTTCGTGACCACGTGCACGAGGACCGGCCACGTGTAATTTTTTATATTGCGAAACGTCTCAAGCAAATGATCGATATTATGGCCGTCAATCGGCCCGATATACTGAAATCCGAGGTCCTCAAACAGCATGCCCGGCGCCACGAGGCCTTTGATCGAGTCCTCCGCCCGTTTCGCGAAGTGGAACATGGATTCGCCGACCTTGGGGATCCCCTGGAGAAAGTTCTTTGTCTCCCTGCGCAGTTTTGTATAGAAATTACCGGTCATGAGCCTGCTGAGATACGATGAGAGAGCGCCCACGTTCGGAGAGATAGACATCTCATTGTCGTTCAGCACCACGACGAGGTTCTTCTTCAGATGTCCCGCCTGGTTCATACCCTCAAAAGCAAGCCCCGCCGATATTGAACCGTCGCCGATCACAGCGATCACCCGGTAGTCTTCGCTCTTGATGTCGCGCGCAGCCGCTATGCCGAGGGCCGCAGAGATGGAGGTGCTTGCATGGCCCACGTCGAAGTGGTCGCAGGGGCTCTCTTCCCGCTTGGGAAACCCGCTGACGCCGCCATGCTGCCGGAGCGTGGGAAACTGGGCGCGTCTGCCCGTAAGGATCTTATGCGCGTAGGCCTGGTGCCCCACGTCCCAGACGATCCGGTCATGAGGCGTGTCGAAGGCATAGTGCAGGGCGATAGTCAGATCCACCACGCCGAGACTGGAGGCCAGGTGCCCGCCGGTCCGCGATACGACGTTGATGATCTCCTCCCGAAGCTCTGAGGCGAGCAGCGCCAGTTCTTCCTGCGGAAGCGCCCGTAAATCCTGCGTGTTGTTGACTTTGTCGAGAATCATAGGAACCTCGTTCGTGAAAATTCAAAAAGCTAAAACTCAATTTTTCATCGCAGCGGCCGCCGCGATCGCTCAGAAATTCTGTTCATTTTGGCAGTTAATCTCTGCGCGCTCCGTGCGCTCTGCGGCAAATCAAGTGTATAAACTTCAATTCACTCTGGTAATAATATATTTTGCCAGTTCCCTGAGCGGGTCTGCCTTGCGGTCGAAGTCCTTGAGGGCCAGCACTGCCTTGTCCGCGACCTCCACGGCCCTGCGACGCGACTCTTCGAGGCCATAGAAGCTCGGGAAGGTCCTCTTTCCTTTTTTAAGGTCGCTGCCCACGTCTTTTCCGATCTCTTCCTGCTTGCCGGTGATATCGAGGATATCGTCGGCGATCTGGAACGCCAGGCCCGTCATCTCGCCGTACCGCGTCAGTGCCGTAAACTGGCGTTTGTTTGCTTTTGCATAGAGCGCACCGGACCTGACGGACGCGCGAATGAGCGCGCCGGTCTTGTGCGTATGAATGTATTCGAGCGTGGGAAAGTCGATTTCTTTGCCCTCAGATTCTATGTCCACCGCCTGGCCTCCTACCATGCCGAACACGCCGGAAGCGGTTGAGATCTCCTTGATGACCGCGATAAGCCTGTTCGCGGGAACCGCCTTGAGCCTTCGGGGATCGGACAATACTTCGAAGGCCAGGTTCAAAAGCCCGTCGCCGGCAAGGATGGCGATGGCATCTCCGTATACTTTGTGGCAGGTGGGCCTCCCCCGCCGAAAATCATCGTTGTCCATGGCCGGCAAATCATCATGGATCAGGGAGTAGGTATGGATAAGCTCCAGCGATCCCGCGATGGGAAGCAGGTCGGCCGTCTTCGCGCCGAGCGCTTCCGCGGCGGCAATGGCCAGGATAGGCCGCACCCGCTTGCCGCCGGCAAACAGACTGTAGCGCATGGCCTCGTGCACGGACGCCGGGAAAGCCTTCGCCGGCGGTACGAGCTTTTCGAGTGTCTTATCGACAATGTCTTTTTTCTTTGCAAGATATGCCTTGATGTCCATAGGTTAAGTCCGCGAAACGTAAAAGGTGAACATGAAAAGACAGCCGCGATTTTCACGTTTTACTTTTCATGTTTCACATTTCACGCTTTTACTCCTCTTCCTGTTCTTCAAACGGCTGCGCAGTAATATTCCCCGCCTTGTCCTTCAAGAGTATCTCGACTCGGCGCTCAGCGTCCTCCAGCCGCTTGTTGCAGACGCGGGAGAGCTTGATGCCTTCCTCGAACAGCTTGAGCGACTGCTCCAGCGGAAGCTCGCCAGCTTCGAGCTCTTTTACGATTTCTTCGAGCCGAGAGAGCGCCGCTTCGAATTTTTTTTCAGCCATTGTGACAGCTCCTGAGGTCCGAAACCCGTCAAAAATAATTATATCCGGAACATGGCGCTAAATCAAGAGAAATGCAGGGAAAAGACACTAAACCTTGGCTGCAACTGAGCTGATGACAAAAAACAAAAATCTTCTGGACGCGAATTTTCACGGAAAGAGCGGGTCAGTTGCAATTTTGTCTTAATACTCTTTCCAGAGTTCGAGCGCATTTCTCGCGGAACGAAAGCCAAATCGCCTGAGCGCCTCTGCATAGGGGCTTTTCGTGGACGGCTCGTTGTTGATCGTCTCAATGAAGATCTTCCGCAGGGGGTTAAACTCACGCGTGAGCAAATCCTTGAACAGGGTGAAATATTCCGCGAGGCGGGGTTCCTTCGGTCCAACAAGGATATCCAGGCTTTTCCCCTGCCGCCTTGAGATCAGGACAAGCTTGCTCCCGTGATACACAAGGTGGGTGGAGGCGATTCGCGAAGGCAGTCCCGTGAGCGATGAGAGCCCCGGCCCGCACATAGATGCGGGGTCTGATGCATTGATCCAGAATACGGCGTCCTGCGGCAAAGGTTCCTGGAGCATACGAAACGCTTCGTGGGAGATGAATTGCGGCCCGGAAAGGCCCTCGAAAAAGTATCCGGACAACACCTCGCCGGAAAGTTCCATGAGACGCAAGGACCGAAAGAGGCGCCGCCACTGAAGCGGCGGAAGCTCATTCGCCAAAAGCTCGCGAAAAAGTATCCCGTACCGTTTGAGGAGCTGCCGGATGCGGTCCTTCACGAGCTCTTCGTTTTCAAGAAGGTCGTCCTCGTGCGGCACGGAATCGATCCTGAGCCAATGCCCTTCCAGGGGACGGGAGACCTTCCAGCGGTTGAACCCGGACCTGCGAGAGGCAAGCCTCGCCTCATCACTGAAGGTTTGCGCGGAGAAGCCGGCCATGGCTCCCCTTCTGACCGTGCGGAACGAGTCGCTCGTCACGTTCCCCTTCCACGCCTCCTTCCACAGAAGCTCCGTGGCCCGGACCGTGTCCATGTGGGAAAATTCAGTTATCTCCAGAAAACTGTATTTGCCCCGCCGGTCGGGGATCAGGCGCCCAAGCTCGCCGTCATGCTCTTCCTCCCGGGCAGAACGGAACAGCTCAAGGTCCTGACGGAAGGCTAGGCTGATGCGCTTCTGTCCGCAGCCGAACCAGATGAGGTCGCTCTCGTTCATAAGCGTGTCCAGCCATTCGCTTCTATACTGATTCATTCGTGCAGGCAGGAGGTATTCCTCCCATGCGGCGATCGGGGCCGGCCATCCGAAAAGCTGCTCCAACCGCTGTTGGAGGCCGTCCATGGATTCTCCGCGCGGGATAATGCCCTGATAGGCCGCTAAAAACAGCGGGAGTTTTTCCAACGGAAGAGGCTCGAACGAGGGCTGACGATACCGCCTCGCCATGCGCAGCAGTATTTCGAGATTTCCACTGTCGCAGACTTCGAGGACCCTGCTCTCCTCTCCAAAGCGGTCCATGACGAGGTCTTGCGCCTCGATCAAAGGTTCGATTGCCTCATCAAGCCGTTCAATGGTGATACCAAGTATGTGAACAAGGTTTTCTTTCTCCACGGGGCCGTAGAATGACAGCCACTCTGAAAGAAAGCTCGTAAGGTCGTACTCTTCGGGCGCTTGGGCAGACTCCGGCGCCTCGCGCAGGTACGCCAGGACCCGCCGCCTGATGGTTTCCGCTTTTTCTTCATTGGTCACCGGCTGAATTGAAATGACGTCCACATGCAGACGGAAGACAACGAGCACCTTCGGCAGCAATTCGAGAGCGCAGAGAAGCGGGTGCCTGACACCGGGCCAGGTTATCCAGAAAAGTTTTCGTGACTGGGACGCGAACCACACACCTGCGTCCTCTTCAAGGTCCCTCCTGATCGCGAATGCCAGCTCCTTCCACTCCGGTTCCGGGACCAGCATCCGTTCCTTCACCCAGTCCAGAAGCTCGATGGCCGATGCTGGAGGATATCCAACGGCCGTGCGTTTGAGCTTGCTGTCCAGAATGCGGATAAGCTCAGTGGGGATCTTCGGGCGCAGGTGGGACGAGAATAAAAGTTCCTTGATCAGATCAGGACGGAGGGCCGACTCTTTCGCCAGGATTGGCGTATCGTCCTCGTACATGTATTTGTTCGTCTGTTTCCAGACGAGGTTTCCGGCAAACGGCGAGGCTGCCCTGGTTACGGTCTCGCTCACGCGGATGGCGCCGGTCCGAAGCTCTTCGAGCATTGTCTTGACGTGGTGGAGATCGAACTCGTCCTCGAGGCAGGTGCGCCACGTTTCAAGCAGGATCGGAAAGTCCTCGTAAGAGTGGACTGCCGCAAGCAGCTCCTTGGACCTGAGCCGGATGAGCCAGAGCGGCATCCTCCGCTTGAAGCTCGATTTCGGCAAGAGGAGCGCGCGCTCGGCATTCTCCCGGAACCTCGCGCCAAAGAATCCAGTCTGCTCCAGACGTTTTCTGAGGAAAGACTCGACGTTTTCCGGCGTGAGGAGAGAAAGGAGATCGTGAGTCTCAAACTCGCGCGGAAGCATGAGAAGGATCGCATCGTCGTTCTCGATAAGCTGAAGCGGAGCTCGCTCCTTCTCTTCCCAGGCCTGCGCCAGGGCGAGAGCAAAAGGACGGTTCACCCTGCCGCCCCAGAACGTGTGCAGGATCGCCTGCTTGAAATCGCCGCGCCCGCCCGGCTCCTCCACGTGCTCGATCAAAAGATGGTGACGGTGCGGAAGGCTTGTGCCGCTTGCCTCTTTTTGGAGTTTTAAAAACCCGATGAGTTCGTCCGCGGCAGCCTCTTCCATGGCATGTTTGGTAAGAAGCTCCTGCCTGAAATCGAGAGAATCGAGCGCTTTGTCCGCGTGTTCGAGAAAGAGGCCGATCCGCTCCGAGAAATGAAAATCGCGGTCCTGCTGCTCCGCTTTCCAGAACGGGAAGATGCCGGTCGTCGAACGAACAGGCACGACCTCCACGTCGTTATGCGTGATCTTCTCGATCCGCCAGAGCTGGGTGCCGAGGGTAAAGGTCTCGCCGATGGACCGCTCCCATACGAACTCTTCGTCAAGTTCTCCGATCTTCGCGTGCGTATCCTGGAGCCTCATATCGAAGTAGCCGCGCTCAGGGATCGTCCCGCCGGACGTATAAATAAGGTAAGGCACTTCGCTGTGCGCCTGGATCGTGTTGTCCACTTTGTCGAGCGAGACCCGGGCCTTCAGCTCCCGCAAACGGCTGTCCGCGTACCTGCCGGAGAGCATTTCGAGCAGGATGTCGAAATGCTTGCGCGGCAGGTTTCGATAAGGATAACTGGTCTTTAAAAAAGAATAAAGCTCGTCGATATCCCATTTTTCCATGGCAGCCATCGAGAGAATGATCTGCGCCAGGATATCGAGCGGCGCTTCGATGGGGTGCACCTCTTCAATGTCCTGGTCCAGACTGGCCCGGGCCATGACCGCGGCTTCAAGAAAGTCCCTCCCGTGCGTGGGAAAGAGAAGTCCCCTGCTCATCTCCCCCACGGAATGGCCTGAGCGTCCGATACGCTGGAGCGCCGACGAGACCGAGCGCGGCGTCTGGATCAAGACGACCCGATCGAGCGCCCCGATGTCGATGCCCAGTTCGAGCGAGTTCGTGGCAACGATGGCCCTAAGCTCCCCGTTCTTTAACTTCTGTTCCACGGCAAGCCTGATCTCGCGTGAAAGAGACCCGTGGTGCGCATAGGCAAGCTCGGTTTCCTCAACTTCGTTGATCAGCCGCGTCACCTTCTCCGTTGTCCTCCTGCTGTTCGCGAAAAGCAGGGTCGAGCGGTGCTGGTTGATGATTTCCTTAAACGAGTCGATGAGCGCTGGCCACCAGGAGCCATCGACCGTCTTTTCACGCGCATCCGGCGGGAACGAGACAACAAGCTCGTAGGTCTTTGCCTCACGGGACTGGATGACGGACACAGGACGTTTTTCAAAATGACTGTCATGACCCTTCCCGATCCTGCGGAACCCTCCTACGAACTCGGCAACCCGCGCCGCGGGGTTCACCGTGGCAGAGAGCGCGATGCGCTGGAAATCGCCGGCAAGCGGAACGAGCCGGTCCACGGCTGTGATCAAATGGGTCCCCCGTTTGGAGCCGACTACCGCATGGATCTCATCGAGGATCACGGTCACAATCCCCGTGAGCATCGACCGTCCGCTCCGGGAAGTTAAAAGGAGGTTAAGGGACTCCGGCGTGGTGATGAGAATTTCCGGAGGTCTACGTATCATCCTCCGCCGCTCTTCTCCCGGCGTGTCCCCGCTTCGCGTGAGGACGGAGATCTCGGGGAATGATTCGTTGGCGCGGGAAAAAGTGTCTTTCAGCTCGGCAAGAGGCTTGAGCAGGTTTCGTTGGACGTCGTTGTTCAACGCCTTGAGCGGCGAGATGTAAAGCACGCGGACCTTGCCCATTGGCCACGTTCCCGTAACGAGTTGATTCAATCCCCACAGAAAAGCCGCGAGCGTCTTGCCGCAGCCCGTGGGCGCGGTCACGAGCACGTGGCGGCCCTGCGCGATCTCGGGCCAGGCCTTTTCCTGGACCTCGGTCGGGGTCCCGACCTTTTCCGAGAACCACTTCCGGATCAGGGGATGAAATATGGAGAGGCCGGAGGAAGACATGGTCTTTGTTCCTTTAATTCAAACATAGACCAGGAGGAGGGAAAAAGCAAGAGGGACTACAACGGGATTATCTGGGATGGTTTGTATTAGATCGAGGGACCAGATCCCCTCCGCACGAACATCTCCTTACGATGAAGCCATCGGTCAACATCCAGACACGCCCTTGCTTGTGGAAACCATATTTTCGCAAGTAGGGAGCCTTGGTCTTTGATTTAAAAGTAACCTGCGCCCAACCGTCCGTTATTAACTCAATTTTAATTGGTTCATTTGCGGCCTTTAAGAATTCCTTATCAGAAATTACGCGATACTTTACCGGATACTCTGCCGGATATTCATGCCCACACTGTTTGGAAAATCTCTCCGAATCGAATAGACTCATGTAGAGATGACTATCCTGTCATGAAGGTCCTCTCTGACCTGTTGATATGGAATCTGCGTATCTACGCAGGTGAGTCCATTTAATTTACTAACATGACGGAGAATACCATCAACATCCTCGCGGAGAATTGCTTCCTTCAACGTCACGGCCACTTTACGCAGGTTTTCTCGATCGGCTTGAGTCAATTGCGCGGGCTTCGGTGCCGCGGAAGCCAATCCCGCGAAAAGCAGTGTCAGTGCTAAAAGAATCTGCGCAAATTTGACGTCACCATATGAAAGGCGTTTCACCGTGATGCCTCCTCTTATTTGGAATACGCGACTGCGATGATGCGACGGATGAAAAAACAGCTCATTTTTCTAAATCCGTGTATATCCGGTTTGATCCGTGTCCAAAAGACCTTTCCTTGATTATAATCATCCCTGCGCCAGAATGCCCTTCAACCTCTGCGCGTACTGCTTCCCCGCCTCGTCATCGGACCTGATCTCGATCCACTCCGGCCCGGAAACGCCGAGGCCCAGTTCCACTGCCCGGCTGATCTGCTCCTGGTCGAAGATCTTTCGCTCCATGATGTCACGGTTGCTTCCCAGGTCCTTCAGGACCGCGAGGCCCACAGCGTCGATGGCGATCCGGTCGGTTCCTGCGATGATCACGTCAGCGTCCTTTTTAGGCCCGTGGGAAGGCCCCTTGTCCGTGAAAACCGTGATGCCGTCCATCACGATCAGGGAGGGACGGTAAGCAGCGTTGATCTCGGCGATCATCTTTCGCATGCTTCGAAATGATGTGTGCAGCTCGGTCATGTTCTTCTTGTGCGTAACGCCCACCGACAGCTTGAGGGACAGGGTAAAGACTCCGCCGTAGCCGTGGGTCTTCAGGCAGCAGGTGGTGACGACGCACTCGGCGTCAACAACAGGCCGCGCGACCAGTACGCCGTTCCGCCAGTGCGATCCTTCGGGCTGGATGCGCACCCAGTCCTTTTCCGCCAGATCCTCGAAGTTGATGATCCTGACATCGTGTTTTTTGCAGAGGTCGTAGATCCCCTTCTCTTGCATCACCTCCGCTGTGTCGGGAGGACCGCATCGCTCCCCGAGAGTGATACCCTTTGCACCCATACTCTTTAAATGAACGAACAACGCTTCGAGCGTGTCGTTGTGCGTTGAAGCCGGAAAGGGATCAGCGGTGTTGAAGTTCGGTTTGAGCAGAACCTGTCTGCCTTTTATCGGATTAACATTCAGAAGACCGATGGCCCGCGAAACGCCCTTCGCCCGGTCCCGCGTCTTAACGAGCGCAACCGTTGTCTTTGTCCCTTTCACCCTGCCTTTTGGCGTTCCAGCCACGTCCATCCCTCCTTGTACATTCCCCGCCGCGACAAAAACCGCGCCCGCGGCAAGAGTCGTCAAAAAATCGCGTCTGTTCATGGCACACCTCTTTTCCGGCGATTCCTACTTCTCCTTCGTTCGATTCTTGATCTGCTGGTAGAAAAAATAGAGCCCAAGGACTGCGAGGGCAACCAGGGAGCCGATCTCAAGAATATGATGGATCCTTTTCGTTTCCCTGGCCCAGTGTTCTTCCAAAAAATAACCAAGGGTAATAAAGGTGCCTGACCAGAGAATGCCCCCCAAATACCCGAAAAGGACAAATTCCCAGAAGGTCATTTTTGAGGTTCCCGCGGCAAAAGCCGTCAGATGTCTCACCCCCGGCAGATAATAACCGAACAGCAATCCCCATCTGCCCGAGCGTTCGAACCAGTTATGCATCTGCAGTATCTTTTCCGGGGTCAAGCGAATGAGAGCGCCGAATCTGTTGACCAGGTAGAAGCCGAACGTCCTGCCGAGCACATAGTTGATCGTCATGCCGCATATGGTGCCGAAGACAGCGGCAGTAACGGTCGGCACAGGATGCAGTTGGCCTTTAAAAATGAGATACCCGAGATACGCGAGAATTCCGTCGTTCGGCAGGGGGAGACCGAAGATGCCGAGCGCAAACACAACGAAGATGACGCCGTAACCGTGCATCGAAACCCAGTGCATGATCATATGAATCATGACGATATTTTATCACAAAAATGATTTTTAAATCATTTTTCCGCCATTCGATACAGACCACCGTCCGTCTGCATGAAGGAATCAATGATATAATAAAAATGGTGAGTGTCATAAGAACGTCATTCCCGTAGTGATTTTGTGCGGGAATCCAGCTCCTTTGCGGTTAATACTGGACCCCGATTGAAGCCCCCCCGATTAAAGCATTCGAGGGCAGGATTCGGGGCCTGCCCCCGCGCGAATTAAGCGGGAGATGACGAATGGTTTGGACTCTATACTATTATGAGATATAAGGCGGTTAGTATAAGGGGGAATTAGATGCCTCTGGTGATCGGCGTGCCGAAAGAAATTGCCCCCGAGAAGCGCGTGGCTATCGTGCCCGAAGTGGTGAAAAAGTTCAAGGCCCTCGGCGCCGATGTCTGCATTGAGCGCGGGGCAGGTGCAGGCAGTCTTTTCCGCGACGAGGATTTCGGAGCAACAAGCATTGCCGCAAACAGCTCTGAGGTGTTCGTCCAATCCAGGGTTATCTTCAAGGTGCAGCCGCCGTCGCCGGATGAGGTCCGGGCCATGCGCCCGGGCGCGGTGCTGATCGGCTTCCTGCACCCCTACGAAGATCCGGAACGGGCCAAGTTCCTGTGCGAGCAAAACATCACGAGCTTCGCCGTCGAGTTGATCCCGCGCATCTCCCGCGCCCAGAGCATGGACGCCCTTTCCACCCAGGCCACGGTGGCCGGCTACCAGTGCGCCTTGATCGCCGGCGTGATATCACCGAAATTTTTCCCGATGATAACGTATGCGGCAGGCACGTTGCGTCCGGCGCGCGTGCTCGTGATCGGCGCCGGGGTCGCGGGTTTGCAGGCCGTTGCGACCGTTCACCGCCTGGGCGCGATCGTCGAGGCTTACGACGTGCGACCCGAGACCAAGGAGCAGGTCGAGTCCCTCGGCGCGAAGTTCGTTGATACCGGGGTGGCGGTCGTCGGCACGGGCGGCTATGCGCGCGAGTTGACGCCGGACGAGCGGATGGCGCAGCAGGAAAAGCTGACGAAGGCAGTCTCGCAGGTTGACGTCTTGATCACCACCGCGGCGATCCCCGGCAAGAGAAGCCCTCTTATCGTCACGGAAGACATGGTACGCCGCATGAAACAGGGCGCCGTCGTCGTGGATATGGCCGCGGACAGCGGCGGCAACGTTGCCGGCACGAAGCCCGGCGAGACCGTGGTCATGAACGGCGTCACTATCGTGGGAACGATAAACCTGGCCTCGCGCATGCCGGTGCACGCCTCGGAGATGTACGCAAGAAACCTGTTTAATTTCATCTCGCCGTTCATCAAGGCCGGAGAGCTTAAGCTCGACTGGGATGACGAGATCCTGGCCGGCACTGTCTTCACCCGCGACGGAACGATTCGGCATGAGAGGGTGAGAAAGGCGCTTGGTGTCGGTGAAAAGTGAGAAGTAAAAAGTATTTTACTTTTCACGGATTCGGGAGGTATTTTTTTATGGAAGGCTTTGCCGCGCTCTACATATTCATGCTGGCGGCGTTCACCGGCTACGAGGTGATTTCGCGCGTCCCCGTGATCCTGCACACGCCTCTTATGTCAGGCTCCAATTTCGTGCACGGCGTGGTGCTCGTGGGCGCTATGGTCGCGCTCGGTGAGGCGCAAACGCCTCTTGAACAGACGATCGGCTTTTTCGCCGTGCTCCTGGGGGCGGCAAATGCAGCCGGAGGATATGTGGTCACGGAGCGTATGCTCTCCATGTTCAAGAGTAAAAAGGACGTGAAATGACTCTGAAGTTCCTGATCAACTCAAGTTACTTTATCGTCGCGCTCCTGTTCATCCTGGGCCTTAAGGGCATGTCGTCCCCGGTGACGGCCCGGCGCGGCATTCTTTGGGCGGGCGCGGGCATGGTGATGGCGACCCTGGTCACCTTCGGCTCACCCGGCATGGCTAACTACACGCTTATGGTTATCGCCCTCGCCATAGGCGGCGGCTTGTCCTGGTGGTCGGGCAAGAGGGTTAAGATGACGGACATGCCGCAGATGGTCGCCCTCTACAACGGCATGGGCGGCGGCGCGGCGGCGGCGATCGCGGCGATCGAGCTTGCCCGGGGCGAGACATCGGGTTCGGCGGTCTCTGCACTCGCGGTCATGGGCGGTCTGATCGGCACGGTGTCATTTTCAGGTTCCTTGGTCGCCTTTGCCAAATTGCAGGGAATCATGCGAAAGACCTTTCACCTTCCTGCCCAGAACGCGGTGAATGCAGTCCTTGCGGGGCTCACCTTTTTCGCAGGAATACATCTCATAATCCTCGGCCATGCGGCTACCCTGCAGATCCTCGCTTTTTTCGTCCTCGCCCTCGTGCTTGGGGGGATCATCACTATGCCTATCGGCGGTGCGGACATGCCGGTGGTGATATCGCTCTTTAACGCCCTGACAGGCCTCGCCGTGGGCTTCGAGGGCTACGTGCTGAATAATCCCGCCTTGATCATTGCCGGCATCGTGGTCGGCTCAGCGGGCACGCTCCTCACCAAGCTGATGGCCAGGGCCATGAACCGGCCGCTCACGAACATCCTGTTCAAACCGATTACCGGAGAGGCAGGGACCGGAGGAGTCGGCATTTCAGGAACGCTGAAGGAAGTCTCTGCGCTCGATGCCGCGTCCATGTTGCGGTACGCGCAGAAGGTTATCATCGTGCCCGGCTACGGCATGGCCGTGAGCCAGGCGCAGCACAAGGTCAAGGAAATGAGCGCGCTCTTGGAGGAGGCGGGGGTTGAAGTCAAGTTCGCGATCCATCCGGTGGCGGGCCGCATGCCGGGGCACATGAATGTGCTGCTGGCCGAGGCGGGCGTATCGTATGATAAGATCTTTGATTTGGAGGAAATTAACGGGGAGTTTGCCCAGGCGGACGTTGCGCTCGTGATCGGGGCCAACGACGTGGTAAACCCTGCCGCGCGCACCGAAAAGTCGAGCCCCATCTATGGCATGCCGATCTTGAACGTCGACCAGGCGCGCAACATAATCGTGATCAAGCGCGGCAAGGGTGCCGGCTATTCAGGCATCGAGAACGCGCTTTTTTATGCCGGCAACACGCGCATGCTGTACGGCAATGCACAGACGGTGATGAACGAGGTAATCAAACAGATCAAGGAGATGTCTTCCTAAGCCGCTTCGATGGAACGCTGGAATCCGTTTTCTCAATCCACAGAGTATTTCCCGACAGGGTTTTGCACAACGCTGAATTGTTTCGCTTCGCTCGCTATGGACCTACAGCAGTAATTTTGCGGGACCGCAGAATTTCTCTGAACGATTTCGGGATTATTCCGTGAGATACTTCTTTACGTCGATTTTTGCAGTATGAGGATTAATGGTGCCGGCGATGGAACGCTTGTATCGGCCGCCCGCGGTTTCGAGGAGGCTTATTTCGGTTCCGGCCTCTTTTTCCGAGCCGTCAAACTTATCGAGAAGCAGAACGCGGGGACGCAACAGATCACGTGTCTGGTGCATGACCAGCCCGATCTCGCCGGTGTCGAGTTTAAGAACCGTGCCGACCGGGAATAGTCCTATCATATTGACGAAGGTCTTCACGAGCAGGGGATCGAAGGTGCTGCCGCGCTGATTGATCAGCGTCCGGATGGCCTGATAAGGCGATGTCTGAACGCTATGATACACCCGGGACGCCGTGATGGCGTCGTAGGCATCGACCAGGGAGACGATCTGCGCGAAAAGATGTTGCTGGTGCCGGCCGTCGATATTGGGATATCCCCGGACCTTGCCATGCTGATGGTGCTCAAAGGCGGCTACCATAGCAAGTTTCGTCACCCCGGAGACGTCGGAGAGAAGCAGCGCCCCCTCGATGGGATGTCGCATCATCATTTCCCACTCCTCGTCTGTAAGCTTGCCCGGCTTGTTGACGATATCGAGGGGAACGCTTACCTTGCCGATGTCGTGAAGGAGACCGGCCATGCCCAGGGCGGCCACCTGGGCCTTCTCGAACGACAGGAATGTCCCGAGGGAAATAGCAAGAACCGCAGTGTTCACTGAGTGCGCGAAGGTGTATTCATCGAACATCTTGATGCTGGTCAGACCCATGAAGGCATCTCGATTGTCCAGGATGCTGTCGACCATCGTCTGCACCGTCGTGTTCATCTTGCGCACGTTGATCGCTTTTTCAAGATGCACGGCGCGGACCAGTTCCTTCACCGTGCTCACGGCATCCATGAATATCTCCGCGGTCCTCTTTTCCCCTTCCTTGGCAGTGTCCTTGGGCTTTTTATTGACAAGAAGCACCCGGTGGAGCTCGATATGAACAATGTTCTCTTTGGCAATCACCTCGTTGAGACCTCCCTCGGCGGTAAAGAACGAGGTCTCTTTGTTGACCAGCCAGGCAAATTTGATGAGCTCCGTTTGCGAGAGCCCGGGTTTGAAGGAGACGCCCCCGACGTCCCGGCTGGCAAATTGTTCCATGACCAGCACCAGGCTCTCGTCAATCGGTATCGATATTTTCTCGAAAAAAAGCTCTCCGCCGACCAAATAGAACGTCACTTCCTTCCGGCCCACCAGCAGCTCTTCGATCTTGCTGAGGAGCTTTTCCGCGGATGCAAGAAGAAAGGGGTGGGCGTCCGGATAGATCGTCGCGTTCCGCATAACGGCCGACAGCAGCTGAAAGGCGGCTTTTGCCGAATTGATCAGCTGTTGTTTCGCGAAAAACGACTGTCTGGCTTCGCCGCGGCTATTGCCGTGCTCGTCCTCCATCTCCCTGTCTCCTCTTGATTTCCTTTTGCGCCAGCTGCGCGGCTGAGCGAAGTTCCATCTGAAGTTTTTTTGGTTTCCACCACCGGATGCGGTTGTACCTTGCCAGGAATTTCTCTGCATCGCGTCCGCCGATCTTCGCCAGCGCTCTGATGGCTTCGATCGTAAGCTCCATACCCTTGCGTTTAAGAGGCCGGTTTGCCAGAAAGGCCATCAATGATTGCTCCTCAAGGTCGCCGGCGCCCTCGATCCCTGCAAGGCCGTGAATAGCCGACAATTGTATCTCGGCAACCTTGTCATCGAGATACTTGGCAACGAGACTTGCCGCCTTTTTCCCTCCTATGTTCACGAGCCCCTTGATCACTTCCCGCCGTATCCTGGCGTCCTTGTGGTTCGCCACTTTGTGGAGAAAAGAAAGGGCAGAGTCGGTTTTGCTCTCCCCGAGGATAATCACGATGTTTCGTACAAAATACCAGCGTTTGTCCGAGAGGTGCTCGCCGATCACCATAAGCTGGTTTTTTATGCCCAGATTTTTTAAAAGAGCCATGAGAAATTCTCTTCCCGAACGGTCGGCCTCAGCTGCCAGGAGTTCCAGCAGGATTTCCGTCGTCTCGCGCTCGGCAGTGGCCAAGTATGAACAGGCCGAAAGGTACTCCGGAGAGCCGGCTGGATAATTCTTCAAATCATTGATCGTTGGGATAAGAACGTCGCTTGATGCCGCCTTATTGGCGGCTTCCGTCATTTTCGGCTCGAAGGCAGGATCGACGGGCACATGAAACGACCGCGCGATGAGCGCGGCAAGGTCATAATCCTTCTTTTTCAGAAGATAGCTTTGCATTTCCTCGAGCTGGCGGACAACGCCCGAAAAAAGCTTGATGTCTCCCTCGTCGGGCGTCGAATGACCGGACTTTTTCACTTCGGGAAGCAGAAAAATAAGCGTGCGCACCGAGGCCTCGATAATGTCCGACTCCATGCCCGCTTCGCTCATGGCCTTGAGCGCTTCCATCTCTTCGGGGGTGTACTCCGCCAGGTCCCTGGCTATCTTACCGAGGTCCTTGGAAATCGGAACAGCGTCCAGTGTCCCCGGAGGAGGCGGCGCGGCAGGCGGTGCAGTCTTCCTTGCCGATGATTTTTTCAGGAGCGTTGATACCTGCTGACCGGTCCACGCAGTGGAAAACCGTCCGGTCACGATTTCATGCAACGCATTGGGCACCTGTTCATTGGGATCGGCCTTCCCTTCGTTTTCCAGTTCCGCATCGAGTTCCGCATAGAGCTTGCCGGCAATGAGCCTCTCCCGGTGAGACTGGTCCAGAGAAAGGGCTGACTGAGCCAGCCCCTCGAACAACGTATCGCTCTGGTCGGCACATTCGGCCCAGATTTTGCGCCCCACTTCCGTATACAATGCAAGGAGACGGTCATCCACGCTTTCATTCGCGCTTGTGGTCTGTTTTGCAAGTTCGATCATGCCCGCCCCGAATCCCCCCGGATCGGTCATGAGGTCGCCCAGAACCAAGCGGCGGCCCGCAACGGTTATTTCCTTCCCCGCAGTGGCTTCGTCAAGGGTCCCCCCCGACGGTTTTGCGGTGGGGACTGTCTCCCCGGTCCCCTCCGCTTCCGCCGTAATGACATCGTCCAGACCAGCTTCAGTCACCCTGATGTGCGTAGTGCCCCGCTCCCAGAGGACCGAGCTTATCCCGCTTCTCATCGCCAGTTCCTCCGGCGACAGCGCGAGGATCCGGTAAAAATCCGCCAATTCTTTCTCGGTCACTCCAACGCTGAAAACGACCTCCCGTATCCCCTTAGCGAACAAGTCCTGAGCAATCGCCCTGTTTAACTGTGTTTCTTTTCCGACCGGCGTCTGCGCATAGGTAAAATAGGTTTTCTGCACCCCGACATGGCATTCGGATTCGGTCTCCAAAAAACGGATGAGCACTTCACTGGATTTTTCGATGGTCTGGGAACAGATGGGATTGTTGGAAGGATAGAGCTTCACGGCCCTGATCGCCGAGACGAGGTTTCGTATCACGTCTTGAACTTCAGAGGAAACCGGTTCGATTTCTTTTTCTTCCGCAGCCATTGTTACAGAGTAACACAATGAAAAAACTTAGTCAAACGATTATAGCCTATACGTAACATGCCATCGCAGGGATACCGTGCCGGGGCCAAGACTGCCCAGTTGAACAGCCGGAAGCGTCCTGGCTTTCCTCCTGTGAATCAACAGCAAAGTGTTTAATGCCCGTCTTCAGCTTTAGCATGCTTCTCCACCCTGGAGACCACTTCGCCCCGATGCAGTGTCGTGCTGATCATATCGCCGGGCTTTATCTCAGATGAGTCTTTCAGGATAATGCCGGTGGGAAGTTTTTTCGTGATGCTGTATCCGCGCGCGAGGATGCCGAGCGGGTTCAAATGATCGAGCCCCGCAGCATACGAAGTAAGCAGCGCGCGGTCCCTCCGCAGGTGGTGCCTGAGTCCCATGACAAGCCTTCCGGCTAGTTCATCGATTCGCTGTGAATAATGCTCCAGCAGCCTTCTCGGATCAACGAGAAGCCTCGTGAACTCACGAAGGGACGATCGAGTGCGGTCGATCCGGCGCCTGATGCTCTTGATGAGGCCCGACTCGAGGGAGCCGATAATCTCCCGAAAACTCTCTTCGCTTCTGACCACCATCTCGGCCCCCGCCGAGGGGGTAGGCGCGCGAAGATCGGAAACGAAGTCAGCGATGGTAAAATCCGTTTCGTGGCCGACCGCCGAGATGATCGGTATCTTCGAGGCGGAAATCGCCCGCGCAACCGACTCTTCGTTGAAGGCCCAGAGGTCTTCGAGCGAACCGCCGCCGCGGCCGACGATCATCACATCCACCTTTCGTTCCTCGTTGAAGTACCGGATTGCTTCGATGATAGCAGGAGCGGCCTCGATGCCTTGTACCGGCACGGGATAGAGAAGAATATGAATTTTTGGATGGCGCCGCTTGATCACACGAAGCATGTCGCGAATGGCGGCCCCGGTCGGCGAAGTGACGACGCCGATGCGCTGCGGGAGCAGCGGGAGCGGTTTTTTACGATCGAGCTCGAACAGGCCTTCCTGTTCGAGCTTCGCTTTGAGCTGCTCGAAGGCCAGTTGAAGCGCACCGAGCCCCTTCGGCTCGATATACTCGACAATGAACTGGTATTCCCCCCGCGGTTCGTACACGCTCACCCTGCCGCGACAGATCACCTGGATGCCGTGCTGAAGCGTAAACTTGAGGAACCGCTGCGAAGAACGAAACAGAACTCCGCGCACCTGGCTCTGCTCGTCTTTTAACGTGAAGTAAGCATGACCTGACTGGGGAACGGTGAGGTTTGAGATTTCCCCCTCCACCCAAACGTCGGGGAAATTTCCCTCAAGCAGGCCCTTGATCTGATAGGTGAGTTGGGCGACGGTAAGGATGTGGGTTTTCATCATTGAGGATCTCTGATTGCGGATTGCGGATTTTAATCCGCAATCGCCAATCCGCACTCCGCAATTGCAGGGGAGACTACGACTTCAGATGAATCCGTTCTATGGAGTTCGCCTTCCCCGATTTCTCATCGACATCCACAAGGACGCCGTCCAAGTGGACCGGCCCTTTGGGTATCTCGAACCGGTGCGGGGTCTGATATAAAAAACGCGCGATGGCCTGTTCTTTTTTGACGCCGATGACCGAATCCGTGGGCCCCGTCATGCCCGCATCGGTGATGAACGCGGTTCCCGAAGCCAGTATCCGCTCATCAGCAGTCTGGACGTGCGTGTGGGTCCCGATCACGGCGCTCGCCTTGCCGTCCAGATGCCAGGCCAGCGCGATCTTTTCGGACGTGGCCTCGGCGTGGAAGTCAATAATGACGACCGGGGTTTCCTTTTTGAGCTTTTCTATCTCGCGCTCGGCCACGCGGAAGGGGTCTGCCAGGTTGGACATGAAAACGCGGCCTTCAAGGTTGAGCACTGCCGCCTTGCCCGCGCCGGTGGAGATGACCACGCTGCCATAGCCGGGATTGCCCTCCGGATAGTTGGCCGGCCTGATGAGCCGGTCCTGCTTCGTGAGGTACGGCTCGATCTCCTTCTTGTCCCATACATGGTTGCCCGAGGTAAGAACGTGGATCCCGAGAGCAAAGAGTTCCTCGGCGATGTCGGACGTGATACCGAATCCGCCGGCGGCATTTTCTCCGTTTGCGATCACCAGGTCCGGTTTATGCGTCTCCATGAGACCACGCATGTTCGCCCGGACTGTTTTCCTGCCCGGCTCGCCGATGATATCGCCGATGAATAAGACCCTCACTCTGCCTCCGCTCCCACGCTGAATGCCATAACGAATTTCCGTCGTTTGATGTGCACGGGTTACATGGTCAATTGCAGACTGCGGATTGGCAACTGCTGATTAATGAAACTCCGAAATCCGAAATCCGCCCGCACCCAACGATTACGAGCCTGCGCCCGGCGGTTATGAGTGCTACGCTGCGAATGCAGGGTGTGCCCGCGTGACTGCGGGGCGCATTCCGCAATGCCTTACTTGGCGTATTCCACGTACCTGCTCTCGCGCACCACCGTCACCTTGATCTGTCCCGGATAGGACAGTTCCTGCTCGATCTTCTTGGCAATGTCGCGTGAAAGCTGGGCCGAATTCGCGTCCGAGAGGTCATCGGGCTTCACGATGATGCGGATCTCGCGGCCGGCCTGGATGGCATAGGACTTCTCGACCCCTTTGAAGGAGTTCGCGGCCGACTCCAGTTGCTCAAGCCGCTTGAGGTAGCTTTCGAGCGTCTCGCGCCGCACCCCCGGTCTTCCCGCTGACAGCGCGTCCGCGGCCGCCACGAGCACCGCTTCTACCGAGCTCGCCTCGCCGTCGCCGTGATGGGTGAGGATCGCGTTGATCACCTTGGCTGACTCGCCGTACTTCTTGGCCACGTCGCCGCCCAGCTGGGGATGGGTCCCCTCGACTTCATGGTCGATGGCCTTGCCCAGGTCATGGAGCAGGCCCGCCCTGCGCGCGAACTTCTGGTCGACACCGCATTCAGCCGCCATGATGCCGGCAAAGTAAGCGACCTCGCGGGAATGCATGAGCACGTTCTGGCCGTAGCTCGTCCGGTATTTGAGCCTGCCGAGAAGCTTGATGATCTCCGGGTGAATGTTGTGGATCCCGAGGTCGAAGGCGGCTTTTTCGCCTTCTTCCTTCATTGCCACATCGAGGTCTTTCTTTACCTTCTCCGCGATCTCCTCGATACGGGCTGGATGGATCCTGCCGTCCTGGATCAACCGCTCGATTGTCAGGCGCGCGATCTCCCTCCTGAGCGGGTCGTAGCATGAGAGGATGACGGCCTCGGGCGTATCGTCAATGATAAGGTCGATGCCCGTCGCGGCCTCGAGCGCGCGGATGTTCCGTCCCTCGCGCCCGATGATCCTGCCCTTCATTTCATCATTGGGCAGATTGACGACGGATACGGTCGCCTCGGCAACGTAATCGCTCGCGTACCGCTGGATGGCCAGGCTGATGATGTTCTTTGACTTTTTGTCGGCCTCTTCTTTGGCCTCGTCTTCGATCCGCTTGATGGTCTTGGCGGCTTCGTGCTTGGCCTCGTCTTCCATGGAGGTCATGAGCTGCCGTTTGGCCTCCTCGGCGGTCATGCTTGCGATTTTTTCAAGCATCTGCCGTTGTTCGCGCAGCCCCTTCTCAAAGCGTTCTTCCTTCTCGATCGCCGCCTTCTCCCGCGCCGTCAGCTCCCGTTCCCGCCTCACGACATCGGACTCTCTTTTTTCAACAAGGTCGACTTTCTTTTCGAGGTTCTCTTCCTTCTGCGTCAGACGCCGTTCCTGGTTCTGGATCTCCTGCCGTTTGTCCCGATTTTCCTTTTCGAAATCGGCCCGCGCCTGGTAAAGCTTGTCCTTGACCTCGAGCACGGCTTCCTTGCGCTTCGTTTCCGCTTCACGCTCGGCGGTTGCTACGATCTTCGACGCCTCTGCTTCGGCGTCCTTGATCTTGCCCGCCGCGACTCTTCCCTTTATGAGCAGGCCCAGACCGAACCCGCCGGCGAGTCCGACAATCACTAGTATGATATATTCAATCATTCTTTTTCCTCCTGATGTCTCTTCTTCAGCCCGGCAAGGCGCTCTTTGATGCGCTTTTCTTCGCCCTGCTCCGTGGGCCGGTAGTATTCCCGCTTCTGCGGGAGGTAGTCCTGGGCCACAAAGTGGCCTGGGTAATCATGCGGGTATCGGTAATCCTTGCCCCTGCCGAGCCGCGCGGCGCCCTTGTAGTGGGCGTCCTTGAGATGGTCCGGCACGGGTAAGAGAATCCCTTCCTCAATGTCCTTCATCGCCTCATTAATGCCGAGGTAGGAAGCGTTGCTCTTCGGCGCTGCGGCAACATACACCGCGGCCTGCGCCAGCGGAATCGAGCCCTCCGGCATGCCGATGCGCTCCACGGCCTGGTAGGCGGCGGTCGCAACGAAGATCGCACGCGGGTCCGCATTCCCGACATCTTCGCTCGCGGCGATCACGATCCTGCGGGCGATGAACAGCGGGTCCTCCCCGGCGTAGATCATCTTTGCCATCCAGTAAAGCGTTGCGTCGGGATCGCTCCCGCGCATGCTCTTGATAAAGGCCGAGATGGTGTCATAATGCTCGTCCTCATCATATACAAGCGCCTTCTTCTGGATGGATTCCTCGGCAGTAGGGAGGTCATAATGGATGATGCCGTCTTCCCGCGGCGGGGTCGAGAGGACGCCGAGTTCGAGGGCGTTCAGCGCGCGTCGCGCGTCGCCGTTCGATCGCGCGACCAGGAACTCAAGGGCGTCGGGAGCGAGATCCACCCCAAGACTTCCGAGGCCCCGCTCCTTGTCGGACAGGGCGCGAAGCATGAGGGTCTTAATATCTGCGTCCTTGAGCGGCTTGAATTCGAAAATCTGCGAGCGGGACGACAGCGCGGGGATTATGGCGAAAAAGGGGTTCGATGTCGAAGCCCCGATGAGCGTGATGTTTCCCCGCTCCACGTCCGGCAGGAGCGCATCCTGCTGCACACGGGTGAAGCGGTGGATCTCGTCAATGAACAGTACCGTCCTCTTGCCGCTCTGGCTGCGCTCGTGCGCTGATTCCTGCGCCACTTTGCGGATATCGGCAACGCCGGCGGTGACCGCGTTGAGCGAGACAAAATGAGCGCGGCTCCGCTCCGCGATCAGGTGCGCGAGCGCGGTCTTGCCCACGCCGGGCGGGCCGTAGAGGATAAGCGACATGAACCGGTCGGCCTCGATGGCCCTACGCAAGAGCTTGCCCTGCCCCAGGATATGCTCCTGCCCGACGAATTCAGACAGGTCGAGAGGCCGCATTCTCCACGCGAGCGGAGGCGTTGCTGGTTCCGCGGATACAGGCTCGACGTGCGTCAGTTTTCTGATATTCTTAAGACCCAACGTAATACTTCAGGAAGGTTTCACAACAGGCGTGAGATAGTGGATCGAAGAGTTAGATCAGAAGCCAGTTTACTAAGTTTCCGGGGTATTTCCGGGTCTCCGAGAAGCTGCGGTCCATCCGCGGGTCGATGTATCACGGTAAATGTTCACCGCCTGCATCTTCCCCGGGAAATTTGTCCTCGGCGCCTCCCGTTGCTGTCTATATGATGTATGAAGAAATAACCCCATTTTCAAAGTTTACTGTCTCACTGGCTAATACAATCTTCGCGCGGAACTGAGAAGGTCCACTGACCTCAACTCAGAGATGAAAATTAACGTCCTCAGTGTACCGCTGTTTCATGAACACTATCAAAAGCGCCGGAGCCTTCCTTACTTTACCGCCCCTTCGAACATGCGCTGAATACACAATACTACTTTATAATGCCGTAAAATAATGCATAATCGTGGAAAATTCGAAATAAAAAAAATCCCCCGCTTTTGCCGTGTGGAAAACTTGATTCCTGGTCGTAACCAGGTGGGCGCCATAGAGGAAAGTTTAGGCGTCCCAGTCGTATCTGGGCATGCACACCCTTTCCCGGGGATAGCTCCCTTTATTTTTTTTTCACGAGGAACAAGTTTTATCCAATCACGCGCAAAGCAGGGGACTTTGTTCCAATTATCTTCTCTATGGTATATATACCAGAGTCATGAAAAAATGGCAAGAATAAAATAGGGGAGGGTTATGGTGCAATTCCGTGAAACATTTGTATTTACAATTGGTTACGCTCTGATAAACGCCTGTACATCCCCTAAATACCTGTCTCCCCGTCCTTTATAACCGCTCCCCGACATGTTCAGTGAGATCGAGAAGCCGTTGGACCGTTTTTTCTGCCGTTGATCCCATGGCCTCGTTCTCCGCACGAAGGCGGTAAAGTTCGTCGCTGATGGTAAGGGCTGTGAGGATGGCTACGCGGAGAGGATCGGACGTTCCGGTCCCCTTCTGTACTTCTTTCATCTTGGCGTCAATAAAGGCGGCAAGTTCACGGATAGAGGCGGGATCATCCTTGCCCTTGATGCTGTACACCTGGCCGAATATCTCTACCTGAACACTCTCCATGGCCTTACCGTCCTCGGATTTTTATTCCGCACTCCTCACTCAACACTCCGCACTGCCACATCACAGCAGTGCATCAACGAATTCTTTCGGGTCAAATTCCCGCAAATCCTCAATCGCCTCTCCGATGCCTACAAACTTCACGGGGATCGAGAGTTCCTTGTTGACGGCGAACACGATGCCGCCTTTGGATGTGCCGTCGAGCTTGGTGAGCACAATGCCGGTGACGCCCACCGCTTCGTTGAACATCTTCGCCTGCACCAGCGCGTTCTGTCCCGTGTTCCCGTCGAGGACCAGGAGGGTTTCATGGGGCGCCCCCGGCAGTTCGCGCGACAGGATGCGCTTCACCTTCTTCAGCTCTTCCATGAGGTTTGATTTTGTGTGAAGCCGTCCGGCCGTATCCACAATAAGCACATCCACGGCCCTGGCTTTGGCGGCAGTAACAGCGTCAAACACGACCGCACCCGGGTCCGCCCCTTCCCGGTGTTTAATTACCGGGATGCCTGCGCGTTCTCCCCAGACCGAAAGCTGTTCAGACGCCGCTGCGCGAAAGGTGTCGCCCGCGGCCAACATCACTTTTTTGCCTTCGGTCTGCAGGCGGTATGCCAGCTTTCCGATCGTGGTGGTCTTGCCCGTGCCGTTGACGCCCACGACAAGTACGACAGAGGGAGCGGCAGTCACGTCGAATTTCACAGCGCGTCCTGCCAGGATATCGTACAGGATTTCTTTTAGACGTTTCCGGACCTCCGCAGGCGTCGACAGCTCCTTGCGCTGGAACCGTTCCTTCAGGTCCTTCAGGACAAAGGTCGTTGTCTCCATTCCCACGTCCGCCGAGACAAGCGCCTCTTCAAGCTCGCCGAGAAATCCCTCATCAATCTTCTCGCCGAGGACCAGCGAACCGATCCTGTCCGCCAGATTTTTTCTGGTCTTTGCCAGACCGTCGCCCAGACTGCGGAAAACACCCAACATGTACACTCCCGTGAAACGCTAATAAGCAAATCACAAATCCCGAATAAGTTCAAAACACCAAGTAACAAATTTCAAACGTTTCGGTCATTGATCATTGGATATTTGGATATTAATTTGAGATTTGTTGCTTGTTATTTGGTGCTTGCACTTTATTATATATCCAACGGCAGCTTGCCGGACGTATCCGGCTCCGCGACGCGGACCGTTTTCTTGCCTTTGAGTTTTTCTTCTTCATCCGGGCCCGTAGCCAAAGACGCTGTGCCGGGACCGGCCGTCTTCCGGTAAAGATACCGGTCGTGCATCTTGCTGAAATTGCTCCACGCCCCTTCAGCTACGTTTTCCTTCTTGAGCGTTGCCTGGAAGTTGTTAAGCTTCGCAGCGAGGTCGTCCAGGTAATTGATGACAATCGCTTCCTGGATCTTGGGCCGCTTGGGAGACCCGAACTCATACTCTCCGTGATGCGAGAGGACGATGTGCTTCAGCAGCATGGCCAGTTCCGGAGGAAAGCCCGCTAGGGTCTTGACCTTGTCGGCAACCATCTCGTATCCCAGGGAAATATGGCCGATAAGCCGCCCCTCGGTCGTATACTCGATCGACTTTCTGACGGAAAGTTCGTACACCTTGCCGATGTCATGCAAAAAAGCGCCCGTTACCAGGAGATCGGCGTCAATCGACGGAAAATGTTTGGCCACATCGCGCGAAAGAGCGATGAGCTCGACCACGTGTTCGAGCAGGCCGCCGATGTAATTGTGATGGAGCGTCTTCGCAGCCGGGGCGCGCCTGAAGGCTTCCATGAACGACGCATCGCTCAAAAAAGCTTCAAAAAGCCGCTTCAAATATCCGTTAGTCAGGCCGGCTGCGGCGGCCTTCAGCTCCTTGACCATCTCATCGATATTGCGGGGAGAGGTCTGAATGAAGTTTGCAAAATCCACTCTCGAGTCGTCGACCTTTTCGAGTGTTTTCATTTTTATCTGCATCGCGCCCTGGTAATAGGCGGCGACCCCTTTGATGCGAACGAAGTCCTCACGCTCGAACCTACCGGCGACTTCTTCGGCGTTGTCCCAAAGCTTGCCGTCTATCTCTCCCGTCTTGTCGGCGAGTTTCAGAGAAAGATAGGTCACGCCGTTCTTTGCCGTGGAGACCTGCTTCGACGTGACAAGATAGATGTCTTCTACCCAGTCGCCTTCTTTTAACGTTATGATCGTCTGCATCATGCTCCTCTCGCGTGCGCTGTTGCGGTGTTGAGATAATAAACTATCACCTCTGCATTGTCAAACGGAAAGCAGGAAGGAGGGAGCTGCGGCAAAAAGCAAAACCGGCAAGAGAGTATCCTGCCGGTCGAGGTTCGGGAGCATTGTATTATTTTTTCCGGACGAAAACGCGATACTCGCTCTTGTCCTTGGTGAGACCGAGGTATTCATTGCCAGTCATCTTGCACCAGGCGGGCATATCCTTCTCGATCCCGTCGTCGTCGGCCTGGACCTCGAGCACCTCCCCTGTCCTCATTTCCTTGATCTTGTTCGAGGTCTTGAAGATCGGCATGGGGCAGGCCAGGCCTACGCAATCGAGAATCTGGTCGGGTTTAACATCATGAATGTCCATGGGAATTCCTTGATCTGTTCATTCCCGCGCGCCTTCCCTACTCACTCTCATGCTCATGCCCCGTTTCAGCGGGCATTTTGACCGGCGAAGGAACGCCTTTTTTCTTGTAATAATCATCGAGAGCCGATTTGAGCGCCTCTTCGGCCAGCACCGAGCAGTGCATCTTTACCTTCGGCAGGCCGCCGAGCGCCTCTGCCACGGCGGCGTTCGATATCGCAAGCGCCTCCTTGATGCTTTTCCCCTTCACCAGGTCGGTCACCATGCTGCTCGTCGCAATGGCCGCGCCGCATCCGAAGGTCTTGAACTTGGCCTCCGTAATGATGTCATTTTCGACCTTGATATAAAGGCGCATGACGTCGCCGCACACGGGGTTCCCCACGGTGCCCACGCCGTCCGCGTTCTCGATCTCACCGACGTTGTGCGGATGCGCGAAATGATCCATCACCTTTGAGCTGTACTGTTCCATACCATCCTCCTCACCGGACTTTTTCCTGTTTGATCATATCTTCATAGAGAGGCGACATCTCCCGCAGCCGCTGCACGATCGGGGGCAGCTTCTCTATCACGTAATCGATATCTTCCGCGGTGTTTCCCATGCCGAGCGACATGAGCAGCGTGCCGTTCGCCACGGCGGCGTCCGTGCCGATGCAGGTAAGCACGTGCGATGCCTTGAGCGAGCGCGAAGTGCACGCCGAGCCGCTCGAAACGGACACGCCTTCCATGTTGAGAAACAGGAGCATTGATTCTCCCTCCACGTACCACATGGACACATTCAGATTATGGGGCAGCCTGCGCGAAGGGTGGCCGTTGATCACCAGGTGGTCTATCTTTTCCGTAAGGCCCTTCTGCAGCCGGTCCCTGAGCGATGCGACGTAGCTCATCCGGCGCGGAACGTCCGCTGCCGCGAGCTCCGCGGCCTTGCCGAGGCCCACAATGGCCGGCACATCCTCGGTGCCGGCGCGCCGGCCGTCTTCCTGGATGCCACCCTCGATCAGTGGCTTTATCCGGACGCCTTTGCGCACGAAGAGCGCTGCAGCGCCCTTCGGGCCGTAGAACTGATGGCCGGCAAGCGAGAGCGCGTCCACGCCGAGCGCTTTCACGTCCACGGGGATCCACCCGACGGACGCGACCGCATCGGTATGGAACAGCACCCCTTTCTCCTTCGTGATCTTTCCGATCTCCTCGATCGGCTGGATCGTGCCGATCTCGTTGTTCGCGTGCATGATTGAGACGAGCACCGTGTCCTTCGTGATTGCCTTTGCCACGTCCGCGGGATCCACCAGTCCCGTCTTGTCCGTCTCAAGGTAGGTGACGGAGAAGCCTGACTTCTCGAGCGTCTTGGCCGGATGGAGAATGGAAAAATGCTCGATCTGGGAAACAATGATATGCTTGCCCTTCTGGCTGTTCGCCTGGGCCAGTCCTTTGATCGCGAAATTGTTCGCTTCGGCGCCGCTCGCGGTAAAATAGAGCTCCTCCGGTTTTACATTGATAAGCCCTGCGGTCTTTCCCCGCGCCTCTTCGACGGCGTCTTTCGCTTCCCTGCCCACATCATGCAGATTCGAGGGGTTGCCGAACTTGTCCGAGAAGTAAGGCAGCATGGCTTCCAGCACCTTCGGATGGACCGGCGTCGTGGCAGCGTGATCGAGATACACTTTTCTCATGTCAACATGCCCCCTTTCCCGCAGCAGCGAGCTTTTTTCTCGATTTGAGGACGAGCTGTTCCTTGTGAGGCTCGTGCTGCTGATTCAGCAGATCGTTAAAACTGATGCTGTCGAGCGCTTCTTCTATTTTTGCGCCCACCTTTGCCCAGACCATCCTGGCCACGCAGTCATCGGCCTGGTAACACTCTTCCGATTCGCCCGGCTCCAGGCAGTGGGACAGCGCGATCGGTCCTTCGAGCGTCCGGACGATGTCCCCGATGGTGAGCTCCGAAGGTTTTCGCGCGAGCAGGTACCCTCCCGCGGGCCCGCGGACGCTGTCGATCAGGCCCGCCTTGCCCAGGCGATGAAGGATCTGTTCCAGATAGGAGAACGAGATCCCTTGCCGGTCGGCGATCTCCTTGATCGTGATCGGCCCTTTTCCGTAGTGCCGGGCAATCTCAAAGACCGCCCGCACCCCGTACTTTCCTTTGGTGGACAACTTCATACCTTTTTCTCCACCCGTTCCAATGACGGACCCTGAAACAGGATGCTTTCCGTCCGTGACCTTAACATAACAAACTTGACCAAATCTGTCAAGTATAATGTTTTCATCCTTGTTTTTTCGTTCTCATTGTACTAATCTTTCGTCATCAACGATCTTATCCGGAGGCAAGTTGTGCATACCGATGAATACGAGATTTCCCTGTCCCGGGAACTGGCAGTCTGCAAAAGCACGATAAAGAGGATCAAGGAATTTTTCGCCATCATGGAGAGAAAACACAACAAGACCACGGCGCAATTCGTCGAGGAATACGACAGCGGTAAACTCTCCGAACACAAGGATGATTTTGAAGCCTGGCGGAATAATTATGAATCGCTCAAGAGCTGGGAAGAGCTGGAGCGGCAGTATCAGGAGATCTACGTGAGGATGAAGATATAGTCGGACCGCAAACTCCAAGCAGAGAAAGACCAATCTTTATCCACAGATTACACAGATTTCACGGATTTTAATAAACCCATTTAGGGTTTTGTTTTTAAAGACTTAATCTGCGGCACGGGCGAAATCTGCGGGTAGTCTTTTCTCAGTCCTCTGTGGTAGAATTTTCTATTCTCGCTCTTTTCTCTTTGTGTTATACTCTCCCTCATGCAGCAATCCAACCCCCACAATCCGATCACGAGCAAAGACAACAGCTTTGTCAAGCATCTCCGCTCCCTGTCTGAATCGAAATTCCGGAAAAAGGAAAAGGCCTTCCTGATCGAAGGGGTCAAGATGGTCGAGGAGTCGCTCAGGGACAACCTGGGGGTCAAGACGGTCGTGGCCGCGCCGTCGCTCGTCCAGCACCGCGGCAAGGGAGTGCTCAAACTGGCGGAGAGCAGGGGCGTTGCTATCCTCTGGATTTCCGAGCGCCTGATGGACACGCTTTCGGAGAACAAAACGCCCCAGCCCGTATTAGCCGAAGTAACGATGAAGCAGCACAACGAAGAAGAGCTCTTAACTCATAGCTCCCGGCTCATCATCATAGCCCACCAGCTCCAGGACCCCGGCAACCTCGGGACCATTGTCCGCACCGCTGAAGCTGCGGGCGCGGCAGGCGTGGCAATCACCGCAAACACCGTCGATCCTTTTAACGCAAAAACCATTCGCGCTTCAATGGGAAGCGTCCTGCGGCTGCCGGTCGTGCATATCGAAGATTTAACTGCATTCATAAAAAAATGCAAGCAAAACGGCTTCCAGACACTGGCAACCGTGCTGACCGGGGGGAAAACCCTTTTCGACGTCGATCTCAAGAAACCCACGGTCGTGATCCTGGGACAGGAAGGCGCAGGCCTGCCGCAGGACCTCATGGCTGATATCGACCTTCGCGTCCGCATCCCCATGGCCGCGACCATAGACTCCTTGAACGTGGCAACAGCGGCGGCAGTGGTCCTCTATGAGGCGATGAGGCAGAGATTACACAAATAGCTTCGCCAAAAGGGTGTGAATAACTTTTTGTAAGACGCACTGATAAACCTTTTCGCATTATATAAGTTACATCGAGAAACAAAGATTTAGGTTCCAACATGGTTTTTTCTTACTACAATAAACTTTCGGCAGTCCAGAAGCGCATTTACCGTAAGAGCGATAAGATTGATACCGTTCCTCTACCCGATCCGGAGGGGCTGCGGCCACAAATCTCGCGCTTGGCCTCGGCCTTGGAGCATGAAGATCGGGAGCAGACAGAGGAGATATGCCGGGCTTTGGCCTTAGGGATGGCAAACCGCCTGGGCGTTCCTCCGCTTCGCATCAAGGTGCTTGCCGTGAGGCCATCGGCCACGTGGGGAGAACTCCACGGATTGTACGAACTGGCCGAAGGAAGAGCTTCCGCGGTCATTTCGCTCTGGATGCGAACGGCCAAGCACAAGCGTGTCGTTGCGTTCCGTGCGTTCTTGCGTACGCTTCTCCACGAGGTCTGCCATCACCTGGATTATCATTTGTTTCTGCTGCCTGATTCGTTCCACACCGAGGGGTTCTATAAACGGGAGTCGAGCCTCTTTCATCAACTGCTGCCGGAGCAGGAATGAACTTCAACGGAGGTGTTTCCCGTTGGAGTGTTAGATTCATAAGGCGGTTACTGAGAACTCATTCCAAGGAGGTTATCATGAAAAAATCACTCGGCGCCAAGACACTTGCTCAGCCCGCGCCCGTCTGGGTTGTCGGAAGCTATGACGCGCATGGCAAACCGAACATCATGACTATCGCATGGGGCGGGATCTGCTGCTCGCAGCCTCCATGCGTCGCCATTTCCCTGCGCAAAGCAACGTACACGTATGAATGCATCAGGGAGCATAAAGCGTACACCGTTAACATCCCTTCGGCCGCATTGGTGAAAGAAGCGGACTATGTCGGTACCGTTTCGGGAAGAACCGTCGACAAGTTTGCCATGACGAAGCTGACTCCTGTACGAAGCGAGCTGGTCGACGCTCCATATATACAGGAATTCCCTGTTGTGATCGAGTGCAGGGTACTTCATACTCTGGAGATCGGGCTCCACACGCAATTCATTGGCGAGATCGTGGACATTAAGGCCGAAGAGTCAGTGCTCGGCGATCAGAGCATGACGGACATCCTGAAGGTCAACCCGCTTATTTTTGATACGGGGCAAGGCGCCTATTACGGCATCGGCGAGCGTATCGGCAAAGCATTTTCGATCGGCAAAAGGACGTAGATTAAATCGGAGTAATTCTTGTCATTGAGGAGCATAATTATGTCAAAGGTTTTGATCCATCCTGCTACCTATGAAAATGTCCATCTGGCCGTAGACCGGGCTTTCGAACTCTTCCCCCTTACGGTAAAGGGGAAGAAGGTCATGATAAAGCCAAACGTACTTCGTAGTTCGACGGCAAAAGAAAGCATCGTCACCAACCCTGCTGTTCTTCGCGCTGTCGTGGAGAAGGTGGAAGCAATGGGTCCCGTCTCTATCGTTGTGGGTGACAATCCAGGCCTCGTCAGCTATGGGGCAAATGAGGAAAGTTTCACAAAAACGGGCCTTATGGAAGCGGCCAAAGGCCACTATCAAAACATAGGGAACGATTCCCGGAAGGTCGCTTTCAACGCCAAGTTCATGCCGACCGTGAGCGTGTCCGGTGCTGTCCTGGACGCCGATATCGTTATCAGCCTGCCGAAATTCAAGACGCACGGCCTGACCGTGCTGACCGGAGCGATCAAGAACAGTTACGGCATTTTACCCGGCGCCCAGAAGGCCATGCTGCACAAGGCCGCCGGCAGTCCCGAACGCTTTCACGAAGTCATCGTCGATGTGTTCCGGCTCCGGGTGCCGGACCTGTTCATCGTAGATGCCGTGGTAGGCATGGAGGGCAATGGACCCGCCTCGCCCGACCTCAGAAATATCGGACTCGTGCTCGCCTCAGATAATGCTGTCGCCCTTGACGCTGTCATTGCAACGTTGATGGGGGTTGAACCGGGCCGGCTGCGTTTCCTTCAGAAAGCGAAGGAGGCGGGTCTGGGCAACTACGAACTCAATTCGATCGAGGTCATCGGCGAGTTGAAGCAACTGCCCGATTTCAAGCTTCCGCCCCTGGGCGGGGAAGCGATCCTTCGCAACGAAGCCATGCAGTCGCTGATCCACAATAAGACACTCGTTCGGCCGCAGGCAGATACTGATAAGTGCACCGGCTGCGCCACCTGCATCGACCACTGTCCAGTGTCTGCCTTGGCCATGATTGAAAATATCCCCCAGGTTAATGCGGCACGGTGCATCGCTTGCTTTTGCTGTCAGGAAATGTGTCCTGAGAAAGCGATTAACCTGAGATAGATTCTGAAAGATGTTGCGGCATAACACGGACCGGGCTCAGACTCCTGGCTCCAATGATTGTGTGTGATAAGAGTATCTGTTCAGAGAGGAAGACAGGGATGAACATTATCGCGATAAATGGAAGCCCAAGAAAGAAGTGGAACACGGCAACCCTGCTCGAAAAAGCTCTCGAAGGCGCTGCGTCGCAGGGAGCGAAAACCAAGCTTGTTCATCTGTATGATATGAACTATAAAGGTTGCCACAGCTGCTTTGCCTGCAAAAAGAAAGGCGGCAAAAGTTATGGCACATGCGCGGTGAAGGATGATGTAGCGCCAATCCTGAAAAGGATACGCGTTGCGGATGGTCTCATTCTGGGTTCGCCGATATATTTTGGGACTGTGTCTGGCGAGATGAAGTCATTCATGGAGCGGCTGCTCTTTTCCGTTTTGGCCTATACCGATCCGCCGGTTTCCCTTTTCCCGGGAAAAATCCGGACCGGGTTCATTTATACCATGAACGCGACCGAGGAACAGCTGAATTCCTACGGCATTGAGCGCCACGTTGCTTTGAACGAGAGCTATCTGAAAAGGATATTCGGCGCCTCAGAGTCCCTCCTGTGCCTTGACACGTATCAATTTGACGATTATTCGAAAGTAGTTGCCGATCGCTTTGATCCCGTGAAAAAAGCCAGGAGACGTGAAGAAATTTTTCCGAAGGATTGTGAAAAAGCATTTCAAATGGGCGTCAGATTTGCCGCTCAAATAAGCTGATACACCATTTTCTTGAACTCTGCAGGAGTGCTTTATCGGCCACGGCCGAGTACACGTAAAAAGGGCCTGGAAGAAAGGAGTCAATAATGATAAAGGCTGGAGAAATTGCCGTATATGAAACCCTATCGGAAATACTAGATCCCGGTCACTCGTGCCTGATCGTCTGGGACGTGCAAAACGGCCTGGTAGACAGAATATTCAACAAGGAAGAGTTCATTGCCAACCTGAAAGGGCTCGTTGAAAACCTGAGAAATAAAATGCCTGTTGTCTATACTCTGATAACTCCCCTTCCAAGGAAATTTCAGTCATCCTGGAACATTTATAATATGATGAGACGCTATAATGTCAAAGAGGTTGACAAACTTCCCAATTTCATGCCTCCGGGCTCCCGGGAACGCGAAATCCCCGAAGCCGTTAAGCCGGGCAAGAACGATATCATGCTCGACAAGTCAACGGCAAGCATTTTTATAGGAACGAATTTCGAGAACATGATGAGGAACAGGGGTATAACAACTCTGATCTTCACGGGGATAGCGACCGAGTTCGGGATCGAATCATCGGCGCGCGACGCGTCGAACAGGGGGTTCTATCCCGTGGTTGTTTCCGATTGTGTCTCTTCAATGAACAAGGACGCACATGAACGTTCTTTGAGAAATCTCGACAAGATAGCTGTAGTGAAAACATCGGCTGATATATTGAAGGGGACAGTGTAACCACTTTTCATTGAGGAGTGCACCTGCCCGAACTTTTGTAGCGATAACTGCACAGAGGAAGGCAGGGGACAACTGGTATTCCACAGTGTTCGCAGTCAAGGTCGGCTGCTTGCAGGTAAAAACGTTTACCCTTTTCCCCTACTTCCCGAACTTCTCCTTCAATTTCTCCACGATAACCTGCGGCGCAAGACTCGACACATCGCCTCCGTAGCTCGCAGCTTCTTTTACGATGGTCGAGGTGATGAAGGAATATTCCACATTCGGCATCAGGAACACCGTCTCGATATTGCTGTCGAGCCTGCGGTTCATCAAGGCCATCTGCATTTCATACTCGAAGTCTGAAACCGCCCTGAGCCCGCGGATGATGGCAACGGCGCCCTTTTTTCTGACGTACTCCACCAGGAGGCCGTCGAAGCCTTCGATCACGACATTCTTATAATTCACGGTTACCGCCTTTAACATGGCGATGCGCTCCTCGAGAGGAAAGAGCGGAGCCTTTTTAGGGTTCTCGGCCACGGCCACGATCACCTCGCCGAATATTCTGAGGCTCCGCTCCACGAGGTCGATATGCCCGTTCGTCACGGGGTCGAAGGTGCCGGGATACACGGCAATGTGTTTCATGAGGCCTCCCTGGGAAAGTTTAAATGTCAAAGCTCAAAGTTCAAATCAATGTCAAAGAATCGAAACAGGGTTTGACATTGCTCTTTGAAGTTGATTTGACATTTGGATTTTGAAATTTGAACTTAAAGCTTATAAAACGCCAGCACCGTGTCTCCATATTGCGCTTCGCGGTAAAGCGTCAGCCTGCCCGCCTGCTTCGGCGACGGCTGCTTTTTGAAGTGCTCGGCGACCACGATCGCATCGGGATTCAGGACTTCAGACTCTGAAACAAGGGCAAGCGGTATTTCGGGCTGAAGCGAGTACGGCGGGTCCAGAAAAACAATGTCGAACCGCTCGTGCGTTTTTCTGAGAAAGGTCTCGGCCCGATGCGGGACGACCTGCGCCCGCTCGCCGAATCCGGTCTGTTCGACGTTCCTTTTGACCGCCTGGAGGGAATCCCGTGAATCGTCAATGAACACTGCTTTTCCCGCCCCCCTGCTGAGCGCCTCGATGCCGACGCCGCCGGCGCCTGCGTAGAGGTCCAGGAACACCGCGCCCCTTACTTTATCGCCCAGGATGTTGAACAACGCCTGCTTCACCTTGTCGGACGTGGGTCTGACGCGCGACCCTGCGGGCACTTTCAGTCTCCGGCCTTTTCCTATGCCCCCTGTGACTCTCATGATGATTTTTTGATGCTACAGAAAAACCCCTTTTAAGTCAAGCGATTCTTGACACCCACCGGCATTACGTATATACTTTTTACATCTAAAGGGAGACACGCCATGCGCAACACGATCCAGCGGATATTGATGTTCTCGCTTTTGCTTATCGTGTCACTTTCTTTCGCGAGTCCCCCGGCCGCTGGTACGCCGACGGACAAGAAAACGCCATCTCCGTTGGCACAGCCGGCGCCGTCAAAGAAAGTGTATCTCATCACCGTTGATGCCGCCATTACGCCCGTGGTTGCCGAATACATCAACAAGTCCATCGACGTCGCCTCGAAAGCGAATGCGGAGGCCGTCATCATCCAGCTGGACACGCCGGGAGGCCTCGTGGACTCCATGCGCGAGATCGTCAAAAAGATGATGTCCGCTGACGTTCCCGTGGTCGTGTACGTCGGGCCGTCAGGGGCGAGGGCGGCCTCGGCCGGCGTGTTCATCACCCTGGCGGCCAACATCGCCGCCATGGCGCCGACCACGCACATCGGCGCCGCTCACCCGGTGACCATGGAAGGGAAAATGGACAAGACCATGGAAAAAAAGGTCGTGAACGACCTCGCAGCCATGGCACGAAGCATCGCCGAAAAGCGCAGGAGGAACGCAAAGTGGGCGGAAGAAGCGGTCCGAAAAAGCGTCTCCATCACGGATACGGAAGCGCTTAAAGCAAAGGTCATCGACTTCATTGCACCCGACATTCCGACGCTCCTGAAGGACATAAACGGAAAAACCGTGGACCTCGTGGCGGGTAAAAAGACGCTCAAAACGGAAGGCGCCGAGGTCGAGGAAATCAAGATGGGCTTCAGGTTCAAATTCCTCAACACCATCAGCAACCCCAACATCGCCTATATTCTCATGATCCTCGGCTTCTACGGTCTCTATTTCGAGCTTGCGAACCCCGGCGCCATCTTCCCCGGCGTGGCCGGCGCCATCTGTCTGATTCTCGCGTTTTACGCGCTCCAGACGCTCCCGATCAACTATGCCGGGCTCATGCTGATTTTGCTCGGCGTCGGACTCTTCATTGCCGAGGCGTTCATCACGAGCCATGGAATCCTCGGATTGGGCGGCGCCATTGCCATGGCAATCGGCTCGGTCATGCTTATCGAATCGACATCACCCTATTTGCGTATCTCCTGGTCGGTGATCGCGCCGGTCGTGGCCCTCTCGGCGCTCCTCTTCATCATCACCGTGTCCCTGGCGGTGCGCGTGCATCGCGAGAAAGTGGACACCGGCAAAGAGGGCATGATCGGGCTTTTTGGAGAGGCGAAGACGGACATCGGGGCAAGCGGCCAGGTGTTCGTGCGCGGCGAGTACTGGACAGCCCGGAGCGACGAACCGATAGCCAAGGGGGAACGGGTTAAGATAGAGGCTGTCGAAGGGCTTACGCTCAAGGTTAAAAAAACAGCATGATGGCAAAGGGAAATGCCAAATTACCAAATAACAAATCCCGAATAATTTTCAAATCTCAAACTCGAATGGCCAAAACGACCGACTGAGTTCGCCGAAGTCGTTTGGGATCTGGCTTTTTGGCGCTTGTTATTTGGAGCTTAACAATAAGGAGGTTCACATATGCAGGCACTCGGACTCGGTTTAATGGTTGCGATAGTTATTATTGTCTGGTTTCTCTTTAATACGGTAAAGATCCTCAGGCAGTACGAACGGGGTGTCATCTTCACGCTCGGCAAGGTGGCCATTGAAGGCGGCGTGAAAGGGCCGGGCCTCATCATCCTGATCCCCGGGATACAGAAGATGGTGCGCGTCGGTCTGCGGACGGTCACCATGGACGTCCCCTCGCAGGACGTGATCACCAAAGACAACGTGACCGTCAAGGTGAGCGCCGTAGCGTACTTCCGGGTCATCGATCCCCGGAAGGCCATCGTCGAGGTCGAGGATTTTTACTACGCTACCTCACTCATCGCGCAAACAACGCTCAGAAGCATTTTAGGCCAGAACATGCTGGACGACCTGCTCTCGAACCGCGAGGCCATCAATGCCGAGCTTCAAAAGGTGATCGACCTGCAGACCGAGCCGTGGGGCGTGAAGGTGACCACGGTGGAGGTAAAGAACGTGGACCTGCCCGCGGAGATGCAGCGCGCCATTGCCATCCAGGCACAGGCCGAGCGGGAACGTCGGGCCAAGATCATCCATGCCGAAGGCGAGCTCCAGGCCTCGACCAAGCTGGGCGAAGCGGCGGCGGTCATCAGCAAGAACCCGATCGCGCTTCAGCTTCGCTATCTCCAGACCTTGACCGAGATCGGCACGGAGAAAAATACGACCATCGTATTCCCCCTTCCGATAGACATCGTGACTGCGTTTCAGAAATTGGCGGAGAAAAAGGATTAGCGCGGCAACGAAGGAAGCAAACCTCGTTCCCGCTGCCCGCTGCCTCATACTGAAGCACCAAAAGAAAAGGGGGTCGGTTTTCACCGGTCCCCTTTTTGATGAGTCGCTTGCCTTGAAGTTAAATTTCGTTGACCGTAATGGCGTTCTGCGGGCAGTTCTCCACGCAGGTGAGGCAGTTGATGCACTCGGACATGTTCACGGGCTCGGACTTGCCGCCTTCGATCTTGAATACGGACTGCGGACACATATTTACGCAGGTGCCGTCTCCGTCGCATTTGGCCTTGTCGATTGTTACCATGTACATTGGGTCAGGTTCCTCCTTCAGTAAAAGTAAATTCCAAAAAGTGTATTATATTACCCGCCACGACCGATAAAATCAAGAGAGAAATGGATAAAAAAGAAGCCCGCCCTTGTTCGGGGCGGGCCTTGAAAAGGAAACTATCGGTTCACATTAATGATCGATCTCTATTCCTGCTGTCCGTTCTCTGACGGAAATGGCGATCTTGTACAGCATCGACAGAACCAGGAACCCGATTGCCCAGACGCCGAGCGTAATGAGCGATTCCGGCATGGTCGGCCAGTAGGGATGCACTTCTTCAAAAGGATTCGGCACGAAGCCGCCTATGATAAGACCGAACCCCTTGTCGATCCAGAGCGAAATGAAAAGCGACAGACAGGCAAAAGCGAGCAGTCCTTCCTTCTTTCGTGCAGCCGGAAGCACCAGCAGGAAAAGCGCGATGACCGCGAGGACGGCTGACGTCCACATCATGGGCACCAGCTCAGTATGGCCTGCAAGTCCGACGTAGAGATAAACGAAGGAACTCGCGTGACCCGGGATGCCGCTGTAGAAGGCTGTGAAAAATTCCAAGCCGAGAAGGAAGACATTCACGAACATGGCATACGCCACGATCTTCCCGACTGCCTGTATGGCCTCCTTGCCAGGATCGAACTTAGAAATCTTTCGGACAATCAGTGCGAGGATGATCAACAGAGCCGGACCGGCTGCAAACGCCGACGCGAGAAAGCGTACAGCCATGACGGCACTGAGCCAGAAATGACGTGCCGGAAGGCCTGAGTACAAGAACGCCGTGACCGTGTGGATGCTGATTGCCCAAGGGATAGAAAGGTAAATGAAAAATTTTATCCACTTCGGCGGCGGCACGCCCTTCCGGTCAGCGCTCAAGGTTACCCATCCAACAAGGGCGTTGATGGCGAGATACCCGGACAACACGACGGAATCCCAGAACATGACCGAATTCGGCGTGGGGTGCAGGATAACGTTCATGATCCTCATGGGTTGTCCCATATCCACGAAGATGAACAGGATGCACATGGTCACCGCCGAGATGGCGAGGAACTCACCAAGAATAACGATCTTCCCGAATTTCTTGAAATCGTGCAGATAGTAGGGAATAACAAGCATCACCGCCGACGCGGCCACGCCGACGAGGAAGGTAAACTGGCCGATGTACAGCCCCCACGACACGTCCCGGTGCATTCCCGTGAGCCCCAGCCCGTATTGGAACTGCCGGATGTAGTAATAAACCCCTACTGCAGAAAGGGCACCGAGAAAGATAAGCCATGCCCAGTATTTTTTCCCGCCTTCAAATGCCTTCTCAAGCATGATCGCTCCCTCCTATGAGATAATAGACCGCCGGGCCCGTACCCAGTTCCGGTTTCCGCCTGATGGTCAGCTGGGACGCTACGATCTTCCGGACCTCGGAATTCGGATCTTCAATGTCACCGAAGAACATGGCGCCCTTGGGCGCGGCCTCTACGCATGCGGGAATCTTTCCAACCTGGAGCCGCTCCGTGCAGAAGGTGCATTTCTCCACGACGCCTTTGGTCCTTGTCGGGTATTCTTTGTTCTCCGTCGCCGGATTGAGCGCCTTGCGCGGGTCGGTCCAGTTAAAGCTCCGCGACCCGTAGGGGCAGGCGGCCATGCAGAACCGGCACCCGATGCACCGGTGCTCGTCCTGCATCGTGATCCCATTGGGAAGTTTAAACGTGGCCTTCGTGGGACAGACGCGAACGCACGGCGGGTTTTCGCAGTGGTTGCAAAGTACGATGAACGGCATGTCCTTGATGCGCTCGTTCATGAACTTGTTTTCAGACCCCGGGAAGGTGCGCTCATAGGGCTCTTCCCAAATCCACTTGATCTCGAATTTTTTGTCCACGGTCCCGTCGGGATTCCGGAAGTCCGGGACGTTGTGCGCCTGATGGCAGGCGCTGATGACCTTCTTCATGTCCTCTTCGGTCTTGAGCTTGCTCATATCGACAACCATGGCCCATCGCTTCGCAATCAGCCCTTCCCTGTTCGGCTCCACCTCCGGCGGTTCCAGCCCCTTTTGCCAGATCGTATGCGTGGCTGACGCGACACTGGCGCCGAATCCCAGAATGGAGGAGATGCCGGCAATTTTCAGAAATTGTCTCCTGTCCATGCTCATGATTTATTCTCCTCCTTCTCCTTCGGCTGTATGTGGCAATCAAAACAATATGGTTTAACCGCCATGTAATTGTGGCATTGGTCGCAGAAGTGTTTCTTGTTCGAATGGCATACGAGACAGCCGTTTTGCAGACTCATATTAAACGGCTTGCCGTTCGTCATGCTGACATACTGCCGGTACATGCCTCGGACCACTGCGTCTCTCCAGTTGTTCAGGAGCTGCATGTGCTCTGCCCGCATGTACTCCTTGGATTCGACGCACTCCTTTTTTCCATACTTCTTTTCCCACGCCTGGATCGCGGGCGTGTCCGTTTTCAGCTCAGGCTTTGTGTTCGCCTTTCCGATATTGTAGTAAAAGGGGAACGTCGCGATCCCGACGAAAACCAGCAGCCCGATGAGTATTTTACCGCCATCGTAGAGTTTCATTAGGCTTTTTCCTCCTTCTTTTCAATTCCCGGAAGGGGTTCGCCGCGCAAGTCGGTTGTTCTCTCTTTCTCGTCCTTCATGACAAGGGCGTTTGCCACCAGCTCGTGAAGGCCGCAGACGCCCACGCTGGGCACCCAGTATTCCATAAGGGCCTTGAGCGTCGCCCGGTCGATCGCACATACGTTGGCAAGCATGTTCACGCCGTAATGCTGCTGAACGAACTTGACCGCGTTCGCACGGGGGAACCCGCCCTTCATCCTGAGATCCATGTCCTCCGAAGCGTTCAAACCCGTGCCGCTGCCGCAGCAGAACGTCTTCTCCCGGATCGTGTCTTCCGGCATCTCGTAAAAGTTGTTGACCACGTTCTTGAGCACGTAGCGCGGCTCTTCGAGCAGCCCCATGCCGCGCGCAGTGTTACAGGAATCATGCCACGTGACCTTGAGATGATCGTTCCTCGTGGGGTCGAGCTTAAGCTTGTTGTTCTTGATCAGGTCGGCGGTGAACTCCGCAACGTGTACCATCTTCATGGATTTCGCGTTCTCGAAGACCGTGCCGGTAATCGGCGATTTCGGGACCTCGAGGAAATCAGCCGGCCCGTTCCAGGTGTCCATGTACTGAGCGAGCACCCGCCACATGTGGCCGCACTCTCCACCCAGAATCCATTTCACGCCGAGCCGCTTGGCCTCCGCATAGATCTTGGAATTGAGCCGCTTAGCCATCTCGTTCGAGGTGAAGAACCCGAAGTTGCCTCCTTCAGAGGCATACGTGCTCCAGGTATAGTCGAGCCCCAGTTCCTCGAACAACATCATATAACCCATGCAAGTGTACGTTCCCGGGTCCGCGAACAGGTCGCCTGACGGCGTCACGAACAGGATCTCGGCGCCCTTCCGGTTGAAGGTGGGCTTGATCTTCTTGCCCGTAACGGTCTCAATGTCGTCCAGCATGTATTCGAGGTTGCCGACGATCGTGTGCGGTTCAAGGCCCAGGTGGTTGCCCTTCATGTAGCAGTTCGAGACCGGCCCTGCGATCCACTCGATGTTCAAGCCGAGCAGATTCAAGAGCTCTCTCCCGATCATCGTGATCTCCGCCTGGTCGATGCCGTAGGGGCAGAAGACTGAGCAGCGGCGGCATTCGGTGCACTGGTAGAAGTAATACCACCATTCTTTCAGCACATCGATGGTCAATTCCCGCGCACCGGCCATCTTGCCGAAAATCTTTCCGGCGAGAGTGAATTCTTTTCTGTAGACTGAGCGGATGAGCTCGGCCCGGAGGACCGGCATGTTCTTGGGGTCTCCGGTACCGATGAAAAAGTGGCACTTGTCGGCACAGGCTCCGCAGCGCACGCAGATGTCCATGAAGAGCCGGAAGGACCGGTACTTTTCGAGGCGCTCCGCGATCCCCTCAAGGAGAATCTGTTTCCAGTTCTCGGGCAGTTTCCAGTCCGCGTCCGCCGGTCTCCAGTCCCGCGGGTTCGGGAAACCGACGATCTCAAGGCTTTTCGGCTTTGAGCCGTGACAGAACATGCCTTCCTTGATCACCACGGGCGTGTCCATCCACGAGGTCTTCGGCGGCGTGTAATCTATCTTTGACAGCTCTTCTGGTTTCGGAAGTTTCGCCATGATTACTCCTTTTCTACCGGCAGGCCGGCTTTTTTCATTTTGTCCCTGAATTCGTCCTCATACTCAGCGTAGGTGTGAACATGAACCGGATAGTTCCAGGGATTGATGTGCCGCTTTGTGCGGCTGGTGTTCGCCAGGACCCGGGTGGGGCTCATGAAAACGCCGCCCATATGGACAAGCTTGCTGAAAGGGAAGTAGGCGAACAGCGTGCAAATGAGGAATAGGTGGATATAGAATATAACGCCTATCCCCTGCGGTATTGACGGATTGAAGCCGACAAGACTCATGGTCAGCATCTTCACGCTTACGATGTCAGTTTTAAAGAAGTACCTCATGAGTACGCCCGAAAGAGCAATGCCGAAGATCAAAAAGAGAGGAAAGTAATCGTTACCGAGGGACAGATAACGCATCTGGGGAATTGCAATCCTTCTGAGGAAAAGATACGTTACAGCGCCGAGCAGCACCGCATCGGTCATATACAGGAGCGGCACACCGATCTGAAGGAAACTGTCGAGCAGTTCGACCAGCTGGACAGCTGCCGGTACCTGCTGCGTAAAGAACCGCAGGTGTCTAACCAGGATAATGAGAAATGACCAATGGAACGCCAAACCAGCGGCCCAGAGCCATTTAGCCTCTCCGTACGTCAGTTGACGATCGTCCCGAAGCTGTGTTTTCAGGTTCCTGAAGAGCGAGCGGAAGAACAGCACTTCGAGCAACATCCTGCCTATCACGCCGAGAACGCCGGAAGGATTTTCCAGCTTGCTGTGTTTGATCCAAGGGAGCGATTTCTGCTGCCCGCAGGTCGTGGGAATGCGGAAGGGATTCGGCGAGCTGCCCCATTTCAGGATACGTACAATCATGAAAATGATAAAGGTAGCTACTGCCAGATAGGGGATGATTACTCCGAAGAGCAGGTTCAGCTTTAAACTCTCCACCCCCACGTAGGCAACCGCTGCAAGGAGCAATACCGCGCCAAAGGAAATTAATGCTCTCATTTCGTTACCTCTTTTCGTTTAAGGATAGCAGCGCCGGCGTCCTCGCTCGATTTTTAATCCTGGTCATCGACAATGAGCTTCGCCTGCTGCAAGAGCCTGAAGGTCATACTTCGCGCTTCATTCGCCTTGAGATCGTAGATCTTTTCCCGGCATTTCATGTAGATGTCAAAGGAGTACAGGGCCAGGTCGTCAATGGCCGCGTCAAAGGCGGCCAGTTCCTCGCTCATCCGCTGCTGCAGGACGTCACTGCCGAGCTCCTGCCGCACGATCTTTTTGAGCTGAAAAATAAATGCAACGGCCTCGGATGGCGCAAATTCCTGGATCGCACGGATTCTGACGATGCTGTCGAGAAAGACGGAAACTTTTTCGAGAATCACTCCCTGGAGCAACGCCTCGAACAGCCCTTCCAGTCCTTCCGCAAGATTATAGCCGACAGGGTTGGTAAACTGCGCTTTCTTCTTCTTCAAAAAACTTGACGTGTTGTCCGGATAGGTATCCGCGACCGCGTCGAACCATTTTTTGAGAATGGCGGTCTTTTTTTCCAAAAGCTGATTTTTAAAATTACTGTCCATAATACTGCATCCCGGACGACGCCACGCAGGCGTGTCCTTACCTTAAAAGAACAGCAGGTGCTTCACTGATTCCATTTCCTTCTGGATGTCGGCGAAAGAGACGAATTTCGTCTTGAGCTCGGCGCCCATGTCCTCGGCGTCGGTGATGATCTGGTCCTCTTTGAGGCCCAGCCGCTCCATATCTTCCTTGCACACCCAGACCGGCAAGTCGATAAGCAGGCAGCTCTTGATGTGGTTCTCCGTGGAGGTTACCCCGTAGAGCTTCATGGCCTGCTGGTTCTTCACGGCGTTCAGCACGCCGTCTCCCATGAACACCATGGTCGGGACTACGGAATCGCCGTCGTCCATATAGATTTCCGCTGTCTGGCTCGCGATCGCGTGCGTGAGTGCCAGACGGGGGTTTTCGCTCTTGTACGGCGGTCTCTGCACGACAAATAGTAATTTAACGGCGCCCATTTACTCACCTCCGATGTGAAGCAGCTTGTCGGTTTTAACGGTCTTTGCCAGGTACCAATCCATGCTTGCCCGCTTCATGCCTTCGGGCGTGTCTTCCTTGTGGTACCCGCGGGCCTCGGCGCAGGCCTCGCATACCGTGATTTCCATGCCCTTGCCCATAAGTTCCTTCATGCGCTTTTCAAGATGAGAATAATCTTTGAATGCCTTCTGCCCCTTTTTGGCCATCATTACGGCATTGCCGGAGAGCCACATGTTTACTTTATGCCCTTTGGCCATCCCCGCCTCGGCGAGCTTGAACGCAAAATCCAGCGACATCGAGCCGACCAGAGAAGGGAATACGCCCAACGTTAATTCTCCCATGCTATCCTCCTTATTAAAATATTACGATGGACGACCGCTCGCGTGGACGAGAGACGTGTTTTTCTTATTCGTCCGTCATCCCTCATCGTTCGTCCTTCGTTTTTTTTTATATTACAGCCAGGCGGTCTTTTCGTAGTCGTTCATGATAAGATCGACGATGTCCCCATAACCGATAACCTTCACTTTGGAGTTGACGTTCGCAGCCGTAAACCCTCTCGTCTCGAGGTCATCGGACAATACATAAAAGTTAGCGCCTGCTTTGGACAGCACCGGCGAATCTTTGCCGTTTTCCTTCACGACGGCATGATATATGCCGTTTTCGACGAGGATGACTCCCAGCTTTGCGGCATTCAGCCTCTCAAGGGTTTCTTCAGTCCTTCTCCAGTCGCTTAAAAATACTGCCAGATTCATAACTATCACCTCCCCGGAGCGTATTTTTTATAAAAAAAACAGGGGATTAGTTTTTCGACTATCCCCTTGCTGTTGATGCTCTGTTGCCGCATTATATTTCGTTGACCGTGATTGCCTGCTGCGGGCAGTTCTCAACGCAGGTCAGACAGTTGATGCACTCGGACATATTCACCGGTTCGGACTTGCCGCCCTCAACCTTGAACACCGACTGGGGGCACATATTCACGCAGGTGCCGTCACCGTCACACTTTCCCTTGTCGATCGTTACCATCATCATGGTGCCGCGTTCCTCCTTCACCAAATAATAGTCATATCGTTTCGCGCGTTGACCAGGCGCTGTCGATTCCCCTCCGCTCGCTTTCAGCACGATGGAGACGACACGAACGCCGGGCGCGACAGAATAAGACGCAACTCATGCGGCGATCGGTGGAGATACGCTGCGGCAGAACGGCTGCCGGACGGGCATGTCCCGCCGTCCCCGTCCTGTCGTCGCGCATGCCACTCCTCCCCGGCCAAAATCAGAGCTCGACGTTGCGCAGAATCTATACGCAGCCGGTCGGTTTGGGAAGGCCTGCGATTTTGCATGCCTGCTTTGCCGGACCGCCCGGATAGAGCTCGTAGAGGTACTTGGTATTGCCCTTTTCAGGACCAAGTTTCTTGCCGATCTCTTTCACGAGGATCTTGATCATCGGCGCAATCTGATACTGCTTGTAGTACTCACGCAGGAAATTCACGACCTCCCAGTGCTGGTCGCTCATATCAATCCCCTCGACCTGCGCGAAGTAGTTCGCCACATCCATGTTCCAATCATCCAGGTTCGCCAAAAATCCGTCTTCATCCACTTCAATCGTCTTGCCTTTTACGTCTATCGTTGCCATTGTTCGTTTCCCCTTTCGTAAAAATATATTCGGGCACTGCCGTGGGCGTCCCGCTTAGTATCCAGGGTTGAGCAACCCCGAAGATCAGCACATCGTCCGTTTATTCCCTAGCCCTTCATTGCCTTTATAACATACAGCCGTCCGCATCCGTCCATAAAGCTCTTGGCTTCGCCGGTCGACCGGTGTGTTCGCCAGTTATAGCTCAGCACGGTGTCCTCGTAATCCACGCCGGCGATCATATCGGAACTGTCCTTTGACAGTCGGGCGGCCACAAGATCGAGGGCCTGCATCATTATTTCTCCCACGTTCTTGCCGGTGGAATCGAGGAGATACAGCGCGCCGCAGGTTCCGCACGTGCCGCCGGATACCGTTTCCATTGCATTGATCTTCATCTCCGCCGGCCGCGCCAACTTGCCGCGACAAAACGGACAACTGAGTTCAAGGCCTTCCCGCGCTGCCTCCTTCAAATCGAAACCCGCTTTCCGGACTTTTCGGCGTTCCGGTATGCGCGGGCCTTTTTTATCATGGAGGGGGCCCACCCCGGAGTGCCGAGCGCATGTATATGCGTGTATGCAGCCAGGACGTTTTTGTAGACCAGCCCGTCGGCCCGGCCGTCTATCCCCTTGCCGCGGGTCACATGATACGCCATCGGAGGCAGAGCGTCAAGGTTCACAATGCGGGAGTAGTGAAATTCGTGCCCCCGCATGACGGTCCCCTGGTCAAGGAAAGAACTTGTGTTTCCCGCTTCCAAAACAGTATAGCCATGCGCCTGCGGCCGGCGTTCAAGAATAAAATCGACCGGCAGGACCGCGGTCATGGGATAACTCTTGTCATCCACCTGCAAGCTTCTGCCGAGATAGATTAGACCGCCGCATTCCGCATAAATAGGGAGCCCCTCCTCAGCGGCCTCCCTGACCGAACGACAGAAGCTTTCGTTCGCTGCCAGTTCCGCGGCCTGTGTCTCGGGAAAGCCTCCGCCTATGTACAGAGCATCGACATCGGGCAATACCCTGTCCTTGAGAGCATTAATTACCGTAAGGCGCGCCCCCTGCCCTTCGAGTGCTTCCAGATTATCAGGATAGTAAAACTGAAAAGCAGTATCTCTAATGACCCCGATAATCGGATGCTCGGCATCTTCCGTGTGTCGGGTCGCTGGTATTGCCGGTTTCAGCGCATCGCTAGTTGATGTATCGCAGGCAATGTTCCAGAGGGCATCGAGGTCAAGGTATTGTTCCGCTGCCGCTGCAGCGGCATTTATTGCCTGTTCCACCTCGGGATGTTCGTGAAAGGGCGTCAGCCCCATGTGGCGCTCGGGGAACTCGCCCCTTTTTTGTCTCGGGACTGCTCCAACAACGCGCACGCCGCTGCTCTGCTCGATTGCCTTCCGGACCACTGTTTCGTGACGGCCCGGTGAAACGTTATTCAGAATGATGCCCTTGAGCTCCACGTCGGGGTCGAAGTTCCGGCAGCCCAGGACCACTGCTCCGACCGTGCTCGACGCCTTCGTGCAATCGACAATGAGCACCACCGGTGTCTTGAGCAGTTTCGCCAGCCGGGCCGTGCTGTAGGTGCCCGCCTCATCAACGCCGTCGTAGAGGCCGCGGTTGCCTTCGATCACCGCAACATCAGCTTCCGCCGTGTGATCTCTGAAAGATTGCAGGATACGCTCCTGCTCCATGATAAAAAGATCGAGATTGTAGCACGGCCGGCCCGCTGCTGCTCCGAGCCATCCCGCGTCTATAAAATCAGGGCCCTTTTTAAAGACCGCGACCCGCCTGCCCTGCTTGCGCCAGGCAGAGGTCACGCCGAGCGCGAGGGTGGTCTTGCCGAGCCCTCCCCGCGTGGCCGAAATTACCAGCCTCGGTAACATCTGCATTACGATTGCGGGTTTGCCGAACCTTCCGTATGCGGTATTTCGACAGCCGTGCCGCCGAAGTACGAATACACCAGTTTGCCGCCGTCTATCAGCACGCGGAGCGCGGCTTTGACCTCAGCCTGGGTCGCGCCTTCAGCCTCCATGGCATTGCTTATGTCCTTGGGCTTCAACTTCTTTTTGCCTTGCATCTTTTCCACGTATGCATATATTTTTTTCTGTAATTCTTCAGAATCCATGTTTGCACCTCATCAGATTAGGTTGCTCGCTCCATCATGATACCCGGCCCCGGTCTCTCACCGGGGCCGGGTATGATATTACACCTTATACGCTGTTATTCCCACTTGAAAGTCGGGGTCATTCTGAACGTATCGCGTGCGAACGTAAAGTCATCGATGTGCATGTGGGTGAACGCTATGCCGGTAAGCTTGAAGAACCGCTCCCAGCCGATGCGCTCGATCCACTCGCCCACGCGCTCGTGCTTGCGGGCGTCCTTGGCGTAGACCTCTACCAGGTGTTTCACGGCCTTCACGACCTCGGGCCAGCGAGGCGGATTGTTCGGGAGGTAGGGGATGGCCAGTTTGGACATCCGGGGAACACCGCGTGCGTTGGACACCTTGCCGCCGACCCAGATCGAGATACCATCGCCGGTAGCATCGGCCAACGGCAGGGACGGGCACATGGTGTAGCAGTTGCCGCAGTACATGCAGCGTTCTTCCTTGATCTTCACGGACTTCGCGGCCGGGTTCGGACTGATGGCGCCGGTCGGGCAGGACGCGATCGTCGTCGGGATTTCGCACTGGTTTCCGATGGTTGCTTCGTTCACCTTCGGAGGCTTGCGGTGAGTGCCGAGGATGGCGATGTCCGAACAGTGCACGGCGCCGCACATGTTGAGGCAGCAGGCCAGGGCGATACGGACACGCGCCGGAAGCGTTTTCGTCGTGAAATACTCATGCAACTCATCCATTACGGCCTTCACGACGCCCGAAGCGTCCGTGGCCGGGGTGTGGCAGTGGATCCAGCCCTGGGTATGCACCACGTTGCTGATGCCGTAGCCGATGCCGCCGGTCAGGTGGCCGCGCTTCTTGAGCTCGGCCTGGAGCGCTTCCACCTGCGCCTTGGCAGGAAAGAACTCGATGTTGTTGCGGGTCGTGAAGCGCAAATGCCCGCCCGAAAATTTATCGGCAATTTCACATATCTCACGGATAAAATCGCTGCTCACGAGACGGGGTGATGCCATACGCACGGTATAAAGCTCGTCGCCGGTCTCGGAAACGTGTTTCATCGCGCCTTTGTTGATGATTTCATGGTACTTCCATTTCCCGTAGTTCTTCGCGATCACGGGAGGCAAAAATTTGCTAAAGTGAGGAGCTCCTATATCGGTTATTCTCTTCGGTTTGTCAGCCATTCTAAGTTATCCTCCTTAAGTTATTTCACGTCTTCCGGTGACCAGAATACGTACGGGTTCGACCTGGGGGCTTTCACCATCTGCGGTACGGCCTTGAGACCGGTTGCGTCGAGCATGGACTTCATTCCGAGACGGTCGACGAGCTCACCGATGCGCTCGCGGTTTTTGCCGTTGTCATCCCACCATTCCCAGAGCTTGCGGATGAGCTCTTCCAGATTGTCGTACGGCTTCTCAAGTTTCATGAACGGAACGATGACCCAGCTCATGAGAGCGCCGGTCACGATCGGGGCCTTGCCGCCGAGCATGATGGTAGCGCCCTTTTCCTTGCCCGAACGCAGCGCCTTGGGCATGCGGTTGATGCAGTTCATGCAGCGGTTGCAATCCGCGCCGTTGATCTTGAGAGTGCCGCCGTCGTAGCTCATACACTTGGTGGGGCACATATCGATCACTTCAGCCTGGATATCCATGTCCTTGGCGGCGTTCTTGACTTCCGCCTGGTCGATCCGGATAGAATCTCTCCACGTGCCGATGATGGACATGTCTGCGCGTGCTATGGAAGCGACGCAGTCGTTTGCGCAACCGGAAACCTTGATCTTGAACTTATAGGGGAACGCAGGACGATGAAGTTCGTCCTGGAACTTGTGGGTGAGGGTGTCGCAAATTTCCATTGTGTCGATGTTCGCGAATTCGCAGCGGGACATGCCGGCGCAGCAGCTCGGGGTGCGGAGACAGGAACCGGAACCGCCAAGGTCCCAGCCTTTTGCCGTTGTTTCCGCAAAGATGGGCTCGAGCTTGTCGGTCTGGGTGCCGAGGAGGACCAAGTCGCCGGTGGACCCGTGCATGTTCGTCAGGCCGCTGCCGTATTTGTCCCAGATATCCATAAGCTCGCGAAGCGCGCTCGTCGTGTAGTAGAAGCCGGCGGGCTGGTTGATACGGACGGTGTGGAAATGGGCAACGCCCGGGTATTCCTCCGGGAGGTCGCAGTAACGGCCGATAACGCCTCCGCCGTAACCAAGGACGCCCACAATGCCGCCATGCTTCCAGTGGGTAACTTTGTCCCGATATGATCTCTCCAGGATGTTGAGCAGATCTTGCGCTGTATTACTCTTCTTTGCGGCCTTCTTGATCTCTTTTACAAAACTCGGCCACGCGCCTTTTTCCAAGTCATCAAGCATCGGTGTCTTACTCATTAGAAATCCTCCTTATAGAATTATCTCACATGTTAATCTTTAGCAATTCATTGGACTCGTTCATGTTTCCAGTAAACGACTGAGCTCCTCTGGAATCCACAGCAGCCCGGATACTCCGGACTACAGAATATATACCTGTTTACGTGGACGGTCCCCCTTTCTCAAAAAAGTTAGGATAATCATGATCATAAAATATATGGGATGCGGTGGGCGGGTCTAATAATCCAACTTCTTCTTAATTAATTAAATTCAGTTGTTGAGACATGAGATTGTATGTTTACTTCCACTTTTAGTCAAATAAAAAAAACTAATTAGACCATAACCGCCTGTAATCTGCACGGTTTAGAATATAGGCCAACACTTAATAAATACAATGAATTATGAATTAATTGAAATTTCTATTGTGGAAACTGATACCTTAAAAAAAATGATAGTCAATATTTTAAGTACAATCTGAATACTTAGTCCTATTAATAATCCAAATGTTAGATTTCGTGGTGATCCAGCGATGTTATTTGACTAAAAATACGAATAACCCCGTTCATAGCCAGTATCCACGCATTGGCTGATTTTAAAGCAATATACCGGTATTTTCATGTTTTTAAAATTGATCCAAAACAATCACAACCTGTCACTCTCTGCCTTAAGTTCCGAACGATTTGACACCCTGCTAAAGTTCTGATAGCATAAATCCGATATCAGAACATAGCCAACATGAGGAAAGGGATTGACGATGATTGAAGCGAAAGTTACTCTCGTGAACAATATGCAGTTTACGGGGAAATCCGCATCCGGCCACTCACTGATCATGGACGCCGACGATGAAGCCGGTGGGAAAAACGCCGGTTTCCGCCCCATGGAGCTTTTGCTCGTCGGCTTCGGCGGCTGCTCAGGCATGGATGTGATATCCATCCTTCGGAAAAAAAGGCAACAGATCACGGGCCTTGAGATTAACGTGAAAGGCGAAAAGCGGGACTCCTACCCGAAAGTCTATAAGGAAGTGCACATCGAATACGTGGTAAAAGGCAAGGGTGTGGAAAAGGAAGCCGTGGAACGAGCTATCGCGCTTTCCTTGGAGAAATACTGTTCCGTCGGCGCAACGCTGGCCGAGGCCGGTACCATTACGCACAGTTATAAAATCGTCGAAGCGTGAATCGTGTGGATACCGGATTTATTTTCTACAATATTGAGTTCCCTGCAGTCCCGCCCTAGCGGAACAGGGAATCGCGATTCTTAAGGTCAGATTATTATCGTATTCGCTCGCATCATCAACCTTTTGACTTCCTGATACTCTCCAGCTCTTTTTTCAGAATATCAATCTGCACCTGCAGGTCGATGAACCGATCGGCAATCGGGTCCGGAATGTGGACGTGGTCCATGAGCGCATCCTCGGCAACGCGTTCGTCCTTGATCCGGACAATCTTGCCGGGGATGCCGACCACGGTGGAGTGGTCCGGCACGTCCTGAAGCACTACCGAATTAGCCCCGATCTTGACATAATCGCCGATCTTGATAGGGCCGAGTACCTTGGCGCCCGCTCCCACGACCACGTGGCTCCCTACCGTCGGGTGACGTTTCCCTCGCTGCTTACCCGTCCCCCCCAGCGTCACTCCCTGGAAGAGCGTCACATTGTCGCCGATCTCCGTGGTCTCGCCGATGACCACACCCATCCCGTGATCGATGAACAGGCCCGAACCAATGGTCGCGCCAGGGTGGATCTCGATACCGGTAATGAACCGGGCGAACTGTGACAGCGCCCGGGGAATGAACGGAATGCGCTTCTTCGACATCCAATGTGCAAACCGGTAGAACAGGAGCGCGTGGAACCCTGAATAGGTAAGGACAACTTCCACCTTGCTTGTTGCAGCCGGGTCCATGGACAGCGCTGCCTGAAAGTCCCTCTTTATTTTACGAAGCGTCTCGATCATATTTATTATATGTTGATATTGGATTTTCAGATGGGGGATCTTCGATTGCCGATTGAAGATCAAGATTTGACTGTGCGTTTATTTCGCACTCCGAACACCCTGCACTCTCGCTAGCGCAATCGTAACAGCTGGGTGCAGGCTCTGCACTCGCACTATTCTCTGAGCCACCCGGGAGGAATCCCGGCCCTTCTTGCCTCTTCGGGGATCACCGTTTCGATCATGTTTTTTGCTTCATCGATCTCTGTTTGCACGTCCTTCATTTCCTGTTCGATATGCTCCGCTTCCACGCGTCCTTCAAGATGCCCGGATGCGGGGCCGGGTCCCCATTTTCCCAGCGCATCCAGGCGTTTCTGGTCAAGAGCCCGGTAGCGCTCCTGGGCATCGGCAAGCCGCTTTTTCCAATCCCGAAGACGCTGCTGCCATATGGCCTTTGATGCGGCCTCTTGCCGTTCCGTGGAGGCCCCTGAAGGAGATTCCGCTTCACCCTGCCCCTGCTGCTCCGGGCCGACTTCCTGCCCCGTGGGCATTTCTATTTTCCGGGCCTTCGCGCGGCGACGCTCCGGCACCACTCCGAGATCATCGGTGATATGCACGCCGCCTTTGGCGTCCGTCCACTCATAGATATAATGTTTTTTTGCCTCATTGTTCCCGGCCTTTTCACCTGTTTCCGCAAAGGCGGTGAAAACGAGCACCAGCAGCACAGTCACAATCGCAACGAGAAAGCGCATATTCAGCCCCTATCTCATGATTTCCACGCCGGTCCGGGCGCTCTCACGGATCGTACAGACCGCGTAGGCCGCGATTCCCTCGCCCTTGCCGGCAAACCCGAGTCCCTCGGTCGTCGTGGCCTTTACATTAACGGCAGAACGGTCCGCCTTGACCGCTGACGCGATGGTCGCAACCATCGCCGGGATGTGCGGCGCCATCTTCGGCCGTTCCGCAACGATGGTCGCATCGATGTTGTTCACGCGAAACCCGGCATCGGTGAGCAGCCGGTGCGTCTCGGAAAGCAGCGTGACACTCGAGATGCCTTTGTATTTCGGCGCCGTGTCGGGAAAATGCCGCCCGATGTCACCGAGCCCCGCGGCGCCGAGCAGCGCGTCGCAGATCGCATGAAGCAGCACGTCAGCATCGGAGTGGCCGAGCAACCCTTTCTCGTTGGGAATATCCACGCCGCCCATGATAAGCTTTCTGCCTTCGACGAGGCGGTGAACATCGTAACCCGTGCCGACTCTCATAATTACCTTCTCTTGAGGATCTCCTCAGCAAGGATGAGATCCCCGGGCGTCGTGATCTTGATGTTCTCGTAGCTTCCCATGATCACGCGGACCTTGCCGCCTGCCCGCTCGACCAGCATAGCGTCGTCAGTCCCGAATACGCGGTGTTTGTATGATTCCTCGTAGGCGCGCTTGAGGACTTTAAGGGGAAACGCCTGAGGCGTCTGGACGGCCCACAGCCTGTTCCGTTCCAGAGTGTGACGGACGAGGCCTTTGTCGTCAACCTCCTTGATCGTGTCCTTCAAGGGCACCCCCACGACAACGCACTCGCCCTTTTTGGCAAGCTCGACGCTTTCCCTGATCATTTCCGCCGTGACGAAGGGCCGCACGCCGTCATGCACGAGCACGACCGATGCATCCTTCTCGAGCTTCTGCAGTCCGTTCATCACGGAATCCTGCCGCTCTTTGCCGCCGACGACGAGCGTCTTTACCTTGGTTATATGATACTGTTCAATGACGTCCCTGAGACAGCTCTCCATATCCTCTTTTGAGAGGACCGGGATGATCTCGTCGATCTCGGCAGCGCGCTGGAATGCGAGGAGAGTATGGGCAAGCATGGGTTTGTCGCCAAGAGGGAGAAACTGCTTTGCAACCGCTTTTCCCATCCTCCTGCCCATGCCCGCTGCGGGTATGAGTACCGTTACCTTTGACATCAGGTGCCTCGCAAGGAAAAGATCCCAAATGACAAATAATAAACCTCAATCATTTTAGAAGTTGGAATTTTCCAGTTTGGATGTTATTTGCCGCCCCCCTTCCGCAGCACGCGGCGGCTATTTACTTCTTAAAATTCTTCACCACGACTTTAAACCGCTTTGCGAGCGGTGCATCCATATCGATCGAGACCCGAAGCTGAAACTGGTCGTCCTTGGCATGGGTCAGCACATCGAAGGGGAGGATGATCTGCCCGTCCTCCATGAACGGCTTGCCGAGATTGACCTTCATCCCCGCGTCCACCGCCTGCTCAAGCGCGGCCATCTCGGGCTTTGCCTCGGCCATGGGCGCGCCGGGCATCGAGGGCTCCACCGGCATGGCTTCTTTCGGGATATTCTTCGGCGCTGACGGTTTCTTCTCGCCCTTGCTGATGATATCGCTCAGCGTGAAGTTGTGGCGCTCCGGGTTCTTTTGCATGTCCCGAAGCACGAGCTTGGAAACGGCGGTAAATGTCTTGAGAACACCTTCCCCGGTCATGGCAACCGCTTCATAGTACGGCACATTACGCGGGTTCAGCGCCGCGTTCAATTCCTCGACAGCCATAATGTCCGGCAAGTCCCGTTTATTATACTGGATCACCACGGGGAAATCATTCAGGTTCACGCCCTGGTCCGCAAAGTTGTCGTGGAGGTTCGTCATGCTTTCAACGTCAGCGTCGAGCATGGCCCGCTGCGAATCGGCGACAAAGATCACCCCGTCGGCGCCCTTGAGCACGAGTTTGCGGGTGGCATTGTAGAAAACCTGGCCGGGGACGGTGTAGAGGTGAAAGCGTACTTTATAATTTTTGATAGTCCCGAGCTCTACCGGGAGGAAGTCGAAGAACAGTGTCCGGTCCGTCTCCGTTGCGAGCGAGATAAGCTTGCCCCTCTGCCCCGGCGCGATGCGGTGGTAGATGAGATGGATGTTTGTCGTCTTCCCGCACAGACCTGGTCCGTAGTAAACGATCTTTGCATTGATCTCACGAGTGGTATGATTTACAAGCGCCATAACACTATAATTACATAAAAAGAATAGTATGTCAATACTGCGGAATTATGAAGGTAAAGAGAGAAAGTCCAGCGCCCGCGCATGCAGTCTCTCGTTCGCGCTGGCGATCAACGGCACGGTCCTCTCGAGTCCCGCGACGATGGAATCGACCGTCATGCCGTTCAGATCGGTGATCACGCCATCTGCCTCTTCGAGAATCAGCATCCCTGCCGCGAAATCGAACGCGCGGGCGGGATTGGCGATCACGAGCAGGCTGAGCGCGCCCGAGGCGACATAGGAGAGGTCGAGCGCCACGGAGCCGAAACAGCGCGTGCGCCTTGCCTGCCGGATAAGCGGCATGAGTTTGGGGATATCGGTCCCGGGCGCCGATGTCTCGTAGGCAACGATCGTGATTCCTTCCGCTGCCGAGGTCCTGATCCGCCTGCCATTTTTGTACGCCCCTCCTGCCCGCGTCGCCCAGAACTCGTCTCCCCTGGCCAGATCGATCACGTATCCCACGGAAAGATCGGAAAGCTTGTCGCCGTTCAAGAGCGCCATCGATGAAGAAAAGAGCGGAATCCCGGTCTTGGCGTTATTGCTCCCGTCGATAGGGTCGACAAGAACGATTTTTTCCCCTTCGCCGAACTTTTTGACACCGGCTTCCTCGGAGATAAGCGTAAACGATTCGCCTTCCCGGTGCGCCTTCTCAAGCGCGGTGATGACGATATCCTCCGCCCACTTGTCCACGGGAAAGGTCTTGTCGCCGCCAGCGCCCTTCCCGAGCGGGACCGCGCCCCCTTCCCTGGCGAGGATATCCGAAATCCCTGCACGCATCTGCTTGCCAATCCCCTTGAAGACCGCAAGCCATTGCTCATTGTCCATTCACTCTCCTTTTAAAACGGATGATCACGGATAAAATCAGCAGCCTGTTCAGCCGAATAAACGCGAATGGGAAAATTGAAGCTCGCCGCAGCAAATGAAGGTTCGTATAGGTATCAGCAGGGAATCTCGATTCTTAAGGTTGAAACATTATCGTATTCGCTCCCCAACCCCGCAGCAAGCTGCAGGGAATGCGTTCACTCCGGAATTCATCCTCTTAACCAGGAATCAATGGATACTCCCCTGCCTGGGAATGACACGAGCTTAAGATTTACGAAGCTAAAATCTTGCTCTTGAAATATTCAGCGACGTGTTCCGCTGCTTTCCTGCCTACGCCCTTGACTGACGCAAGTTCCTCCACCGTCGCCTGTTTGATCTTCTCCACGCTGCCGAAATGCCTGAGCAGGGCCTTCTTCCGTACCTCGCCGACTCCCGGGATCTCATCCAGCTCGGAATGCACTGCACGCTTCTCACGGAGCTTCCGATGATACGTGATGGCGAAACGATGCGCTTCGTCGCGCGCACGCGCCACCAGGTGCGTGGTCGCGCTCGTGGGTTCGAGGATGACCGGTTCCTCCACCCCGGGCAGGAAGACCCGCTCGAACTCCCGCTCCGATCCTTCCTCCCCGCTCCGGGCCTTGGCTAGCCCGATTATGTCGGGCCCCTCGATCTGCAACTCCCCCAGCACATCAAGCGCGGCATTGAGCTGCCCCTTGCCGCCGTCGATCAGGATGAGATCGGGAAGCGTCCCCTCATCCTGCGCCTTCGTATATCGCCGCCGGATAACCTCGGCCATACTCGCAAAATCGTCCTGGCCGGTGACAGAGCGGATCTTGAACTTCTTATAATGTCGCTTGTCCGGCAGATTGTTTTCGAAGCTTACCATGCTCGCGACCGGTTCCGTGCCCTGGATTTGCGAGATATCGAATGCCTCGATCCTGCGCGGAAGGTTCCTGAGCCCCAGTTCCTCCTTGAGCCTCATAAGTATACGCTCTTTGCTCCTGCGCGACAAGAGATGTTCCCGGAGCGACTGGGACGCGTTGTCCGAGGCCATCTGCACAAGCTCGCGCTTCCTGCCGCGCTGCGGCACGAGCAGCTCGACCCTTGCTCCCCGCTTTTCCGTGAGCCAGCGTTCGAACACTTCCCGGTCCCCTACCTCGAAGGGCAGCAGTATCTCCCCGGGAACGATCATCTCCTTGGAATAGAACTGGCGGAGAAAATCGTTCAGCACTTCCTCGTCGGTCATCCCGTGAACGTCATCGAGATAGAAGTCCTTGCGCCCCAGCAGCATGCCGTTCCGGATAAAGAGCGCCTGAATGTCCGCGCGGCCCCCTTCGAAGGCCGTGCCGATCACGTCCTGGTTCTCGAAGTTCGATGAAATGACCTTCTGTTTTTCAAGCGCGCCCTCGATTTTCGCGATCCGGTCCCGCAGCTCGGCCGCGCGTTCATAGTCCATTTTCTCCGACGCCTCAGACATGCGCTCTTTCAGCATATCGATGAGGTCCCGGTTCTTGCCTTCGAGAAAGAGCCGAACCTGATCGACCATGTCCTGGTACTGCGCCTTGTCCGCCTCGCCCGAGCAGGGCGCTGTGCAGCGGCCGATCTGGAACTGGATACAAGGCCGGCCGGGCTTGTCTCGTTTGAACTCTATTTTGCACGGCGCGATCGGGAAAGTGCGGCGAATGAGCGCAAGCGACTCCCACATCCCGCCCGCGGGGACGTAGGGACCGTAGTAAAGAGCGCCGTCTTTTTTAAGCCTGCGTACTACTTCGAGGCGGGGATAGTCGGCCTTAACGTCGAAACGGAGGTAAGGGTAGTTCTTATCGTCACGAAGGATGATGTTGTAGCGCGGGGGGTGCTTCTTGTTAAGGTTCGATTTGAGGGCGAGGGCTTCGGGGTCCGTATGGGGCACGGTGGGCTCGAGGGCCGCTATCTTGCGGAACATGATCTCGGGCTTTCTGCCCCTTGGGCCGTTCTTGG
>OFHG01000027.1_pt1 | contig 70522 bp, 69 predicted proteins | sample 1521931 | NCBI WGS metagenome assembly OFHG01 (sample SAMEA2468438, study PRJEB22500) | soil metagenome | biome: Glassland; feature: Farmland; material: Clay | place: Australia | collected 2013-01-31 | depth 0.55 m
ACACGTAGGACACAACGTCCCTAAGGGTTCCTCAAAGAATAGTAAGCAACGAGTGCCATCAACAAAGAAAAAACGACTCCACACCCTCCGAAGCCAATATATCGCATGATGTTTGATAAAATTCGTCACTTCTTTTCTGTAATTATTACCATTTTATTCTCTGTCCTGATAGAACTGATGATTTTCTAAATGAAAATTGCTTTACAAATTATAATAGTGCCAGTGCATAAAAGGAAGCAATCTATGCTGTAGATTATATCTGATAAGCCGCGGCTTTCAAATCTTTTTTTCGTTCGAATATTTTGAACCCTACGAGCATAAGGTGGGCATAGTTCATGGTTCAAAAATATCTTGCGGCGATATCTTCATAGTTGCTCAACCTGATACCCCCTTTGTTTCAAAACAGCGATGACCCCGTCCTTGCCGACCAGGTGTGCAGCGCCGACGATGATCATAACATTTTCTTTTTGGCCGAGCAGGGATTCTATCTTCGGCATCCAGTTCTTGTTTCTGTCCACGATAAGCCTCTTGTGCACGCCCGGGTAGTCTTTGAAACTCTTAAGCAAGATGGTGTCGAGCACATCTGCGTCGCCCGATTTCCACGCCTCAATAATTGCGACTATCTCTTTCTGTATATCATCGTGCTCCTTCATGGTTTGGAGCAGTACCGTCTCCTCCATATCGGCCGGCAGGTCGCCCAGGAGATTCAATTGATACTCTGCGGTTTCAAAACCGTCTATCTTTTTCCCGTTTTTCTTGGCTTTATTATAAAAGTATTTATCAACGCCCTGGCTTGGATCAAAACCGCTTTTTTGCAGTTCGAGCATGTCCATGGTGATCGCCAGGAGCCACGGCTTGAACCTTTCGAACTGCTCGATCTTCAGACCTAGATCGGCCAATCGTCTCTTGGCTAATTCATAGGTTTGATTTGAGAGACTGTTCTTCAGAGTTTGTTCGCCGCTGTAGGTGCCTTTGGCAATCGTAAGCTGTTGCAGCTTTTGTTCATCGACCATATCGAGGTTTATCTCAAAAAACAATCGTGATGAATTTTCAAAGGCCTTCTCAATGCTCTTGTCGAGTGGGTAATCCCCCTTCCTCAGCCGATCAAACGATCCCCATCTATTGACACTGCTGGTATATAGACCGTGTTGCTAGTTGAACTGATTTTCCAGAGGGAGTGCTTTCTCTCGACAGCTTTCGATTGCTGTGCCGAGGCGTTGATGCAAAGAAGAGACAAGAAAATGGTTGCCAAGACTGCAGATGTTCTACGGAAGGCGCGGATGGACATGATTATCTCCTGTTTAGAAGAATGGTAATTTCAACAAGTTGAGAAAGAAAAGAGCACGACTTTCGAAAAATTACATACAAATTTGCTCAGTGCTTAAAGAAGAAAAAAAGGTATTTTCAGGATATGCCGTTTTGAATAGTTAGTGCAGTTCCAAGAGAAACATGCGCGTCAATGTACAACCGGAAATATACAGCGGTCAGAATGGTAATTGTTCACCAAGAGCACCTACAAGGTTGCAGGCGTGTTGATCAATTTTCTATGCAGAATACTGGTTGAATCTTACATATGAGCTAAACGAGTTAGCTGGCCGCACCGGCGGCGGTCCCTGTTGTCCGAAAAGTTGCGTGAAGGGGCGATATGAATGCCAGCGGGTAAACCAGAGCGTTCATGTCTCACCTGTGATCTGCTTGTCGGCGACGGATTGCACCGCGCGACGAAACTCAAGTGGAGCCTGAATGTGCGAAAACGTTTCCTTTGTTCCGCCGCTTCCGGTGACCACGATGTCCCCGTAACCGACTATGCGCCCGAGCAAACTCTGATCCACCGCAATAGCCTCGACCTTGCTCAGAAGAAGCTCGATCGAGCGCATGTGGTAGACGCCGACTTTCATCATGATGCGCTTGTTGGTCACGGCGAAGTCGGAGCTCAGCCGCTTGATGGCTGCGACAAGCAGGATGAATAAGCCAAATCCGAGGGGTATCCACGCATAGCTGCGCCAGGTCCCGCTAGCGAGGAGCCAGGCGACCGGGAACAGTACAATGACGGTCAAGAGCACGGGCCCGAGGAAAAGTAGCCAGTGCAGCCGGGTCCGGAAGACAACGCGCTCTCCCTCAAGAAGGTTGCTGTCGATATAGCTCACTGTCCGCCTGCCTCCATGCCCCGCCATTCATACGGGCAATCTGCATTGATAACAAAGCTCGTGGATTCCTTAGGCGCCCGGTAAACGATGCCTATTACTGCACCCACGGGTTCCCCTTCCATCTACGAGTGGAAAAAACCCAACCAACTATCTAGGACGAATATATGCTTGATTAAAGTCTATGTCAACGTTCTCGAATAAACATTTTTGAGTTAAGTGCTACTGTTACAGTATGAAGTGTTGGAGTTATCAATAAACGCAATGACAAATGTTACAGGAAGAAGTCCATTCCTTTCTAAATTCGTTGTCAATGGAGAGAAGGGGCAGAAATGAAACTGAGGGGACGAAAAATGATAAAATTAACCGTGCGTACACGGCCATGCTATAACTTTCCCGTCTTTCGATATTCCTCGACATAGACCTTGATCGCCCGAAGGATGATCCAGTCCATGGTTACGTTATTATCTTTTGAAATCTGAATGAGCGCGTCTATCAGGTCTTTATCGATCATAGGCTGGTCTGGAGAAGGGGGAGTTGCTGCTACCTCTTCTCCCTGCTTTGTCTCCGCATCAGGCATTCGCTTTTGATGCTCCCGGCGAAGAAGGTCCATGAGCGCATTCACGTCGCCGCCCTGGATCGCCTTTTTAACATCCTCCGGGATCTCTTCCGCGGAAGGCGGCTGGTCTGAAGCCGCGTTTTCAGCTGACGGGGGCTCTTTCGTCTGCGCGGACGGTTGAGGCGACGGGGCGGGGCCTCCCGAAGGCATCATTCCCGTCATGCCCATCATCATGGTCGCAAGATTTCGCGCGTATTCATTGTCCGGCATTTCCTGTTTCAGGAATTCGTCCAGCTTTCCCTCCGCCATGGCCGCTGCCATTCGGTCGGCGATGAGCGCGCCCTGTTCTTCCTCCTGCCCAACCTGTTTCTTTCTTCCAAAGGCCGTGGTGGGCGGTTTCGGCAAAGCTCGTTTTTTGTCTGCCATACAACCTTCTTTCTTCATTCGTCGCTCCTGCGAAAGCAGGAATCCAGCAATCTCATAAAACTTCTAGATTCCGGGTCATGCCAGGAATGACGGCATAAGCAGGTTCACATTTATATAATTACAATATACCTCGAAAGAAACGATGTCAATATGATGTCAATACTCAGCTGGTTTTCGGACGCCCTGTTGCCCAAAAGCATCAATATGTCCTCTCAGCTTTTGTGCGACGCCTGAAGGGAAAGGCATAATAAATTATTGCACTCGACGCCAAGATGAGGTACATTGTCGCTTACATCGATGGGGCAGCGGCCTATCAATAAAAAGGAGACCCAATGGCACAGGCAAAAAAAGGAGACACGGTCCAGATACATTACACCGGAAGACTGGAGGACGGGACCGTGTTCGACACGTCCCGGAGCCGGCATCCGCTCCAGTTCACGCTCGGCAACAGTCAGGTGATCGCCGGGTTCGAGAATGCGATAACCGGCATGAACGTCGGCGAATCGAAGACCGCGGTAATACCGGTGGAACTGGCCTACGGCGCGCGCCGCGATGATATGGTCGTGACCATGAAACGGGACCAGCTTCCGCCGGACCTTGACGCCAAAGTCGGTCAGCGGCTCGAGCTCACTCAGGCCGACGACCAGGTCATGCTCGTCACCGTAACGGGCGTCACGGAATCGAGCATCACGCTCGACGCCAATCACCCCCTCGCGGGGAAGGCCCTGACCTTCGACCTCGAGCTCATCGCAATCGTCTAATACCCGATCCGAATCCCCCAGCACGATATCACGACCGTCAGGTAATAAAAAAGTTTCAGACCACGGCCCCTCCTCATCAGGAGGGGCCTTTTTCTTGCCGGAGTGGTACAATTGAAGGAAGCGGAGTCTGTTTTTTGCTTATTGCCCCTTGGGGGTATGCCGATGAAACGATTTATTGAAAAAAATTCCCTGTTTCGGATCATCTTCCTCTATCTCCTCTTCGGCTGTCTCTGGATTGCGGGGTCCGACCGGGTCCTCGAGGCGCTTGTTGCCGATGAGCACAAACTCACGTTATTACAAACTTACAAAGGGTGGTTTTTCGTGGCCGCAAGCGCCGTGCTGCTGTACCTTGTCATGCGGCGCGAGCTCTCTACCCGCAAGCTGACGGAAGCAGCGCTTCGCGGCTCCGAGGAAAGATACCGAGTGCTTATGCAGCATGCGAATGACGGCATCGTGATCGCAGACGCGGAAACCGGGACGATCCTCGACGTAAACCGCAAGATCGAGGAGCTGACCGGGCAGCCCGCGGACAAGCTCATCGGGAAAAATATTGCGGAGATCCACCCGGACAGCGAGAGGAACCGCTGCCGGAAACTGATTCAGGGGGCCATCGAGGGGCAAAGCACCATCACGGAAGAGCTCTGCATTTTCCATCATGACGGAGATGGCCGCGCGATCCCGGTTGAGATCAGCGCGAGCGTCGTGGAGATCGGCGGAAAAAAAATCGTCCAGGGCATCTTCCGGGACATCGCCCGGCGCCTGGCTGCCGAAGAGGCCCAGCGAAAAGAGAAAGTGCGGGCCGAACAGTATCTGGACGTTGCCGGTGTGATACTCCGCGTTGTCGACCGCGACGGCACAGTGAAGCTCATCAACAAGAAGGGGGGCGAAATCCTGGGCTACCCTGAGCAGGAAGTCATCGGGAAAAACTGGCACGACCATTTCGTCCCGAAACAGTCAAAAAACGATGTCCTCGCGGTCTTCGACCGGCTCATGGCAGGAGAGTTTATTGAATATCACGAAAACCCGATCATTACCAGGAGCGGCGAAGAGCGGATCATCGCCTGGCACAACTCTCTCGTAAGAGACGAAGGGGGTCAGGTGATCGCAATGCTCAGCTCCGGGGAAGACATCACCGTTCGCAAGAAGGCGGAAGAGCAGGCCCGGTACCGTCTTGAGCATCTCATGACGCTTCACGCCATCGATTTGATCATCAGTTCGAACCTTGACCTCCGGGCCACGCTCCGGGAATTCCTTGATCTCGTCATCAGCCAGCTCCACGTCGATGCAGCCGATGTCCTCCTTCTGAATCCGCATACCCAGGATCTTGAATGCGCCGCTATGCAGGGCATCCGAAACGCCGAAGGCCGGCGCTCGCGGATCAGGCTCGGGGAAGGTCTCGCGGGACGGGCGGCCCTCGAGCACCAGAGTATCGGCATTCCGGATCTCCTCGACCCCCGCAGCAATTTCATGCGCTCCCCGCTCATCGAGGAAGAGGGGTTTGTCGCCTACTACGTCGTGCCGCTCATCGCCAAAGGACAGGTGAGGGGCGTGCTCGAGATCCTGCACCGCTCGCCCCGCGAATTTGACGAAGAATGGAGAAACTTCCTGGAAGCACTCGCCGCGCAAGCGGCGATCGCCATCGACAACGCCACGCTGTTCGACGGCCTCCAGCGCTCCAACGTGGAACTTATTCTTGCGTACGACACCACGATTGAAGGGTGGGCGCGCGCCCTGGAGCTTCGCGATAAGGAGACCGAGGGCCATACCCATCGCGCCGCGGAGATGACGCTCGGCATCGCCCGCGCCATGGGCATGCATGAAGAAGATTTGGTAAATATCCGTCGCGGAGCGCTGCTCCACGACATCGGAAAGATGAGCATCCCCGACAGCATCCTGCTGAAAACCGGCCCGCTCAGCGACGAAGAATGGGCAATCATGCGGCGTCACCCCGCGTATGCCTTCGAGCTGCTGTCGCCGATTGCCTACCTGCGGCCGGCCCTCGATATTCCCTATTGCCACCATGAACGCTGGGACGGCACCGGCTACCCGCGCGGCCTCAAGGGCGAGCAGATCCCCCTCGCCGCGCGCATCTTCGCATTGGCTGACACCTGGGACGCGCTCTATTCGGAGCGGCGCTACCACCCTGCCTGGCCGGAAGACCGCGTGCGGGAGCATGTCCGCTCTCTTGCCGGCACGCAGCTGGACCCGAAGGTCGTCGAAGTGTTCCTGAGCATGGAACAGATGCTCAAAGAACAGATCCAGGAAAACGCGAAGGCCTGAGCGAACAGGCAGCATGAAAAAAACTGAAGTATGCTCATGATTTTAAGCAGAATTGATTCGGAGATGTGGGCATTTTCAAATGCGGGCGCTGTTCCGAACGTGGGGGAGGAAGAGCCTCAGAAGCTGCGTCCCTCCCCGTGCTTGTGTCGCCGGGGAGGGCGGTGAGTCGAACGTATCAGCCCGTGATCGCGGCGGAGCCCGCTGATGTTCCGAGCAACTTCCTCACATAGAGCTGCTGCGCAATCGAGAGCATGTTGGAAAGCGTAATGTAGAGCAGGAGGCCGGCCGGCAGCCAGGCGAACAGGAAGATCATGGCGATGTTCACCAACATCATGATCTTCTGCTGCTGGGAGTCCACGGTGGTCGAGGTCATCTTCATCGTAAAAATCATGCTAACGCCCATGAGAATGGGCAGGATGTAGAAGGGGTCATAGACCGAGAGGTCCTTGATCCAGAACGAGATAAAGGGCGACTGGCGAAGTTCGATGGACACGGACAGCACGTTGTAGAGCGCGACGAAGAACGGGAGCTGCAGGACCATGGGCAGGCATCCGCCCAGCGGGTTCACCTTGTGCTCCTTGTACATCTTCATCATCTCCGCGTTCATCTTCTGCGGGTCCTTCTTGTATTTTTCCTTGAGCGCGGCCAGCTTGGGCTGGAGTTTTTTCATCTCCTCCATGGCCGTGGCGCTCTTGAGCGACGGATAGAACAGAAGGGCCCTTACCACGATCGTCAGAAGAATAATGGCGATGCCGTAGTTGCCGGTAAACCGGTGGAACTGCTGCAGAAGCCAGAACATGGGCTTGGCGAGGACGCCGAACCAGCCGTAATCGACCAACTGATCGAGGCCATGGCCCTCGGCCTGGAGCAGTGTAAAGCTCTTCGGACCGGCGTAGATCCCGAAGGTTCGCGATCCTGCCTTCTCTTTGACGGTGAGGTCGGTCGTCAGAAGGTCGCCCACTTCCGGGGGAGCCGGCGTTTTCTTGCCGACGACGGTGCCCTGGTCTCCGGAGAGCATCGTAGCGGTGAAATATTTGTCCTCTTGGCCGAACCATCCGATAACACCGCTGTGCTGCACCTCTCCCTTGATGCTCGCAAGCTTGTTCGTAATAGTTTTGCCGTCCACCTGCAGAGCCAGGGCCACGCGGCCCTTCGCGTCCCTGCTCAACTTGTCCGCGATCCCGAAGTCCGTGCCGAGGGACAGGTTGTAGCCGTCAAAACCTTTTGTATTGATTGCCACGTCAATGTGGTATTTGTCGTTGTAGAAGGTCAGCCGCTTCTCGATCATAATGCCGGCCGGACCCTGGTAGACGAGCACGAGGGTCTCCGACGGCTTGTCCCTGCCGAGCAGAACAGAGTCGTGATCCGCGCGGTAGTCAACCTGCGCAAGTTTATACAAGGCCTTGTCCAGGGGCGCGAGGGTCAGGGGCGGGATCATCTCCTTTCGGTCGATTCCTTCGTAGGAGGGCACGAGCTGCACGTTGCCCAGCTCTTTTTTCGGCTGAATCTTCGGGGCCTCGCCTGTGATCTTCTTGTACAACGCGCCCAGACCGACCTCGGTCTTGTCCGCCTCACGATAGTGCTTGAGCTCAAGACTTTTGATCACCCCGCCCGCGGTGTTCACAACGGCCTTAACCAGGTCCGTTTCAATGACAATGTCCTTGCCCTTCGTCGCCTGCTCGATCTTCGCCGCGACAGCCGCAGGACGCACCGCTTCCGGCACTGCGGGTTTTTCCGCTTTCTGCGGTGCCGTCTCTTGTTGCGCGGTTTCAGGGACAACGGGTTTTTGCGGCGGCTTGGGGGCAAAAAAGCGCACATAGACGACGAACACTATTAAGGACAGGGATAGGGCCAGTATAAATCTGCGTGTTTCCATGAATCCTCCGGAATCAATTTATCCCATTAGAAAAAACGCCGTTCACGCTTTATGGTGATCGTCGCGCACTGAAGGTGATAACAAAACCCCGGCGTCTTTCCGGCTGTGCGGGTCTTGTTTTCCAACGGGGTCAACGGGATCATAGCCGCCGGGATGAAAGGGATGACACTTTGCGATCCGCACCAGCGTCAGCCGGATCGCGGTCAGGGTACTCTTGCGTGAAAAGGCTTCAACTGCATATTCCGAGCAGGTCGGAGTAAACCGGCAGGCTGGCGGTAAGAAGGGGGAAATATAACGCCGGTACAGGCCGATGGTGTAAATGAAAAACGTTTTCATGGTGCCGTGCCTTCCCCGCGATGCGCGGGGCTGCGAAGCGCGGTGCGCTGAAGGACCGTTTCCACGGCCCCCAGGATCTGTTCATACCCGGCGGAGTACAGTTCCCGCCGCGCCACAAAAACCAGATCGAAACCCGACGACTGATCTTTCAACAGCTTCATGATACAGGCCCGGATCCGTCGCTTCAGCCGGTTTCTCTTGACGGCGTTCGCCAGCCTTTTGCTGACCGAGATCCCGACCCTGAAATGCCCCACGTCGTTCTTCGCATAAAAAAGAGAAAGACCGTCAGTCGACAGTCTTTTTCCCTTCATGACAGAAACGAATTCGTTATTTTTTCTTATCCGCTCGCTCTTTCGGTATGCGTACGGCATCACCCAACCCGCAGAAGAGCTATACCGCGAGACGCTTTCTTCCTTTGGCCCTGCGGCGGTTGATGACGTTCCTGCCCGTTGCGGAGCTCATCCTCTTCCTGAAACCCTGCGCCCGTTTCTGCTTGAGATTACTCTTTTGTGCTGTTGTTTCCGACATCGTCCTGCTCCTTAATGGTTGGTTATGAATAGGGGGGTATTATAAGACAAAACAGAAATATGTCAAGGAAAAACCGGCAAATGGATTTTGACTTTCCACTGTGTTTTTGGTACAGTGCGAGACCGCCAGAAAGCAAGAAAAAAGGTCTGGCGACCTCGGTGTGGAACGATCCGGCAAAGGGGTGTTTCCGTGTTGCTATGAAAAAATTTTACCAATACCCGATTGACTCCATACTTCTCCTCGGTCCCACGGGTGTGGGAAAAAGCCCGCTCGGCGATGCGATTGCCCGGAACGGCCTGTTTGGACGCCGATGTCATCATCTCGATTTTGGATCGGAACTGAGAGGCGCTGTTTCACGTGAAGAGCTGTCTTCTGCTTACTCGTCGAACGAGCTCGATTTTCTTCGGGGTGTGCTCGAACAGGGACTCTTGCTCGAGAACGAGCATTTCCCGCTTGCCGAAAAGATCTTCAGCCTGTTCCTGGACCGGGCAGGATTCGCTTCGCATGGCCTGCTGATTCTGAACGGCATCCCCCGCCACACAGGCCAGTCAAAAGATATCGCGCGCATTGCCCGGATACTTGCTCTCATTGTTCTTGATTGCACCGTGGATGACGTGTTCCATCGCATTCAGAATAATGTCGGTGGGGACAGGTCAGAACGACTTGATGATGACAAGAAGTTAATAGCAAAAAAATTGGAAATCTTTCAGGAAAGAACCGCGCCGCTTATCGATTACTATTCAAAAGGCGGTTGCCGTATCTATCGGGTAAACGTCTCGGCAACGACGACTACGGAACAGGCGTATCAAAGCTTGTCATCGCTTGCCGCCGCTCACCCACCAGTCTCCCTTGTCGCTGAACCACCACAGCGATGAATCCGTTTCCAGAATCGTCCTGGCAAGTTCCCGCGCCGCGTCTGTTTGAAGACGCTTCAGGGAGAATTCGAGCCATTCGTCGGCATACTTGTTGCCGAGGTCTTTGTATTCCTTGAGCGCAAGGATCATTTCGAGCTGATCTGCGTCGCGAGCCAGCCGCGCTTCCTCGGTCTTCCCTTCGTTGAACTCCAGGACCAACTCCCTGATTTCCCCGCCAAAGGGCAGTGTTTTCGAAAGATCGTCGATCGCTTTCGTCTCGTTCGCCGCGACATATTTTTTGTTCACATAATTAAGGTCGCCGGTTCGCGCTTCAGGCAGATCATGGAACAGGCACAACTTGACCAGTCGGTCGACGTCCGCCTCTTTAGCAAGCTTGCCGAGGGCATACCCGATGTATGATGTGCGGAAAATATGTTCCGCAACCGACTCCGCGCCGGAACCGAGAAACTGGAACCCGCTGCGAGGCGTGCGCTTGAGCATCCCTGCTTCAAAAAGGAAGTTTGCAATATTTTTCATGGCAGGGATTTTATACCACGTTTTGTTTCATCTGTAAATAATATACCGTGGGTGAGGCCGTAAGAAGTCAGTCAAAACGTCAAACCCTGACGCTTCATGAAAAGAAAACGATATTCCACAGGTTCGTTTTGCTTTAAGTACTATTAATATATATAAATAAAATTAGTAGCAGTAGTAGTAATCAATGTGAATATGTTGGAAGCGCGAAGAACGCCTTGAAAAAAAGCAGAAAAGAAGAACAGAAAACTGTCGACTTGCTTGGTTGCGGAAGCAGGGCGCCATGTTGATATTTGAGAGCTTCTGGTTTTGCACACGTTATGAAACAGCAGTTCACAGAGAGTTGTTATTAACCCGGAGGCCAGGAAAAATGCCGGCCCGACAGGATATGAAGATGAATGTGGAACACCGTCTGTCCGGCGCCGGCGCCGTTATTGATGACCATCCGGTATCCCTTCGAGTCCATCCCTTTGTCTTCTGCGATTTTTTTTGCCGTAAAGAACAGATGCCCGACAAGCTCTTTATCTTTTTCGGTCATACTGTGAATTTCGGGAATATGCTTTTTGGGAACAACGAGCGTATGCACGGGGGCTTGGGGATTCACGTCTTCAAAGGCGGTCACGAGATCGTCTTCGTAAACGATTTTGGAAGGGATTTTTTTTGCAATGATCTTGCAGAAAATGCAGTTTGGATCCAGGCTCACTATTTTTTATCCTCTTGTTCCGAGAAGCTTCTGAAGAAGCAGCTCCGCTCGCCGGTATGGCATGCGGGCCCCGTCTGCTCCACCTTGACGAGAAGCGTGTCCTGATCGCAGTCGTAGAGGATTTCCTTGACGCGCTGGATATGGCCGGAGGTCTCGCCCTTCTGCCAGAACTTTTGGCGCGAGCGGCTCCAGAACCAGGTGAGGCCGGTCTCGACCGTTTTGCGCACGGACTCCGCGTTCATGTACGCGACCATCAGGACCTCGCTGTTCCGACAGTCCTGGATGACCGCGGGAATGAGGCCTTTTTCATCGAATTTCAGGTTTTCAGGAATTTTCATGTTCATGACGCTTTTTATCACAAATCCCGGAAAATGTCCAGAGAAGAGGGCAACGGCGAAATAAAAAAACCGGCTCTCAAAAGAGCCGGCAAGGGGGGAGCAAAAAAGCGATACTGTTTTTATCAGATGAAAAGATTGATCTGCGAATCTGCGGCTACATCGAGCCACGTCGCCGCGCCGCCAAACTCAACGCCGTCGACAATGTCGGACTGTTTGACGCCCATGACATCCATGGTCATCTGGCAGGCGATCAGTTTCACGCCGGACTCCTTGGCAAGATCGAGCAGCTGACCGATGGACGCAACGCCGTGCTTCTTGAACATGGACTTCATCATGGCTGTTGCCAAGGCCTCCATGCCGGGAAGCGAGCCGACGAGAGTGGGAATGGGCACCGGCATCGGCATGGCCGGGTTTCCGATAGGCGATATTTTAAGCTTGTCAGCATTGTCTTTTTTTATGATGTCGAGCCCGAAGAACGTGAAAAATATCGTTACGTCAACATCCATGGCTGCCGCCGTGGTTGCAAGAATCAGCGGCGGGTAAGCCATGTCCAGAGAACCTTTTGAGGCTATGATTGTCATCTTTTGCTTTGCAGTCATGTCAGGCGAGCTCCTTATTATGCTGTTTTCTTAATATAGAACGTGAACGAGCCCGACTCTTCTTCCATTTTCAGAATCTCATTCCCTGTTCTTTTGGCCCACGAAGCCATGTCGTTCTTTGATCCGGGGTCCGTTGTCATGACTTTCAAAACCTGATCCTTTGAGAGCGCTTCCACGGCTTTCTTGGTTTTCAAAATCGGCAGCGGACAGCTCAATCCTTTTGCATCGAGTGTTTGATCTACCTTGATATCAACTACCATGATCCGTTCCCTCCACGAAAGTATTTAATAAAATAATAGCTGAAACAACTATTCGATATATTATACGTGAGACACGGTTTCAAAGTCAAGCACTTTGTTAACTATATTGTCATCAGTGCCCCGTTTCTTGACCCATCATGTCTGTTCTGTAATGAGTTCAAACCAGAAAACCCTAAGGGATGCCGCAATAAATAAGCTGTTTACGTATCCCGGCAGCAGGAGAAAAATACCTTGCCAGAGAGTTAGCGTTCTGGTATAGTCTAGCCTCGCTGGTATGAGCTCGTGGCAGCCTCCCTCTTAATACTTAAATTTTGCAAGATGCGTGCTAAGTACAATCCGCCATGGTTACAGAAAATCGCGCAAAATAAGGCTTAAAAAAGCGGACAATTAGCCTCCGTACGAGAACGAAACAGCCTGAAAACAATAGAATAAACCGATTGTCCACACCTGTGGATAAGCATGTTTGTAACCATGGCTGTTTTTTGGGGTTTTTTATGGATCAGGAACGGGTTTGGGAAGAAATACTGCTGCTGATAGAAAACCGAATGTCTAAGCAGGGTTATGACACCTGGTTCAGCCAGTCAAAGCTCATGTCTCTTGACGGCAACAAGCTGGTCATCGAGGTGCCGAGCAAATTTCACCGGGACTGGATCAAAGAACATCACTGGAACACGCTCGCCGACGTTATCAAGGAAGTAACAAAAAGAAACGACATGGAAATAGATTTTTTCGTCCAGCCCCAGCAGCCGAAAAAGTCTGCCCGCCACGTGAAAGAGGACAAAAAAGAGGGGCGAGAGGAGAAGTTCGGCCTCTTTGAGAGGAAGTACACGTTCAACAACTTCGTGGTGGGGCCGAGTAACCAGTTCGCACATGCCGCGGCCAAGGCTGTCGCGGACGCCCCCGGACGGTCATACAATCCGCTGTTTATTTACAGCGGTGTGGGCCTGGGCAAGACCCATCTCGTCAACGCCATCGGCCACCACATCCAGAGCAAGTCTCCGCGGACCAAAGTGGCGTACCTCTCATCGGAACAGTTCACGAATGAACTCATCAATCGCATGAGCCATCAGCGCATGGAGGAATTCCGCCAGAAATACCGGAACATGGATGTGCTGCTGATCGACGACATACAATTCATCGCAGGCAAGGAGCGGACGCAGGAAGAGTTCTTTCATACGTTTAATACACTCTACGAATCGCAAAAGCAGATCGTCCTTACGAGCGACCGCCAGCCCAAGGAGATTCCGGACATCGAAGAACGCCTCCGTTCGCGGTTCGAGTGCGGTCTTATTTCGGATATCCAGCCGCCGGACCTGGAAACGAGGATCGCGATCCTCAAGAAAAAAGCGGATTTCTGGGGGATCCGCCTGCCCGACGACGTGGCGCACTTTCTCGCCTCAATGATGAAAAACAATATCAGGGAGCTCGAAGGCGGTCTTGTCAAGCTCGGCGCCGTCTCATCGCTCACGAACACGGAAATAACCCAGGAACTCGCCCAGAGTGAACTCAAATATCTTCTCGATAACCGGGAAAAGATCCTCACTAACGAGCTCGTGCAGAAGGTCGTGGCCGAGGCCTTCGGCGTGAAAATTTCGGACTTGAAATCAAAACGCCGCACCAAAGCGGTGGTGTTGCCCCGGCAGGTGGCAATGTACCTATGCCGAAATCAGGCCGGATCGTCGCTGCCGGAGATAGGAAACTTTTTCGGCGGTAAGGATCATAGTACGGTCATCCACGCCTGCAAGGTAATCGAGGAAAAAAAGGAAAAAGACCCGGAACTTCGGGCACGGATTGAGATGTTAATTAAGCAGTTAAGATATTGATTTTATAAGACAAAATAGCATAAAAAAGTATTGCTATTTGGCATCGATTCTGCTAGTATTCTTCCACGTGACGGGAGGCTTCCCCAGATGAAACTGACGATCAAGAAAGAGGAAATCCTGAAGGGCTTGCAGAGGATCCAGGGCGTTGTGGAGAAGAAGAATACCATGCCCATTCTCTCGAACATGCTCCTCACGGCTGACGACAAAGGAGTGGAGATCGTTGCCACGGACCTTGAGATCGGGCTGCGCGGCCGCTATGCGGCAGCCGTGGATAAACCCGGCTCCGTAACGGTGTCGGCGAAAAAAATGTACGAGATCGTGCGCGAGCTGCCGGCGGAAAATATTCAGGTCAACGTTGAGGACGGCAACTGGGTCAAGATCGCATCAGGCCAGTCGCAGTTCAAGCTCGTGGCGCTGCCCAAAGACGAGTTTCCCGCGCTTCCCGACGTGGCCGAGGACGGCATGATCGCCATCGAGGGAGAGACCCTCCGCGAGATGATCAAAAAGACCCTCTATGCCGTGGGAGAGAACGACGCGCGCTATGTGCTGAACGGCTTGTTCGTCCACATGACGCCGGCCAAGAACGGTCTCAACATCCGCATGGTTGGCACCGACGGCCACCGTCTGTCCATGATCGACCGGGTGATCGATGCGAAGCACAAGGAAGAGAGCATGATCATTCCCAAGAAAGCGATGATGGAGCTCCGGCGGCTCCTCGAAGAAGACTCATCTGCAGCCGAGCTGCGGCTGGGGTTCAGTAAGAACCACGCCCTGTTTAAGCGTGACGGGCTGGTTATGGTGTCGAAGCTCATCGACGGCAACTATCCCAACTATCTCCAGGTGGTGCCCGCGAAGAGCACGAAGAAGGTCTCCGTGTCCAAAGATGTGTTCACCCACGCGGTGAAGCGTGTTTCAATCCTGTCCAAGGAAAAGACCAACGCAGTGAAGCTGCAGCTTGAAAAAAACAGACTTGTTCTCTCCACCAACAATCCGGAAGTAGGCGAGGCGAATGAAGAGCTGTCGGTGGACTACACGGGCGAGGAAATCACCATCGGATTCAACTCACGCTACCTCATGGACGTGCTGACGGCCATGGACCGGGCAAACATCACCCTTGAGCTGAGCGATGCCTTAAGCCCGTGCCTCATCACCGAAGAAGGCGACGAGCATTACAAATGCGTTGTGATGCCCATGAGAGTGTAGGGACAAGAACCAAATCCCAAGTACCAAAATCACAAATAAATTACAAAGAAGCCGAAGAAGAGCCCCGTTTGGAAATTACGATTTGGAAATTGGAGCTTATTTGAGATTTGAATTTTGTCATCTGTAATTTGTTCTTGGTTGAGGGATTGATCCGGTATGGAAAAATCCCTCGTTTTGCGAGGAGTGAATGGAATACACTGCAGACAGCATAAAGGTGCTTGAGGGCCTTGAGGCGGTACGGAAGCGGCCTGCCATGTACATCGGCAGCACCGGCAGCGTCGGCCTTCATCACCTTGTCTATGAGATAGTGGACAACAGCGTCGACGAGGCAATGGCCGGTTTCTGTAAGAACATCGACGTCATCATCCATATAGACAACAGCGTTACGGTCATCGACGACGGCCGCGGCATACCCACGGAGATGCACAGCATCCAGAAGCGTTCTGCCGCAGAAGTCGCGCTTACCGTGCTTCACGCGGGCGGCAAGTTCGACAGCAACGTCTATAAGGTCTCGGGGGGGCTCCACGGTGTCGGCGTGTCCGTGGTGAATGCGCTCTCGGAGTGGCTCGACCTCGAGATCAAGCAAAACGGCAAGGTATTTCAGCAGCGATACGAGCGCGGGAACCCCCTGGCCCCGCTCGCCGTGACCGGCACGACAACAACGATGGGCACGAAGATCACCTTCAAGCCGGATTTTCAGATCTTCGAAGACCGCGAGTACAGCTACGACATCCTGTCGCAGCGACTCCGGGAGCTCGCGTTCCTGAATCGCGGTTTGAAGATCTCGATCGCCGATGAGCGGTCCGGCAAGAAGCAGGTCTTCTTTTACGAGGGGGGCATCGTCTCGTTCATCGAATACCTGAACAAGAACAAGACGCCGCTCCACCCCGCTCCTATTTATCTTTCAAAAGAGCGGGAAGGCATCTTCGTGGAGATCGCGTTCCAGTATAACGACAGCTACGTGGAACAGGTTTTCGCCTTTGCGAACAATATCAACACGCAGGAGGGCGGCACCCATCTCGTAGGGTTCAAAGCGGCCCTCACGCGTACGGTGAATGCCTACGCAGTCTCGAGCGGGCTCTTAAAAAACGGCATGGAAGCGCTCTCAGGCGAAGACGTGCGCGAGGGCCTGACGGCGGTCGTAAGCGTGCGCCTGCAGAACCCGCAATTCGAGGGCCAGACCAAGACCAAGCTCGGCAACAGCGAGGTCAAGGGTATTGTCGAGGCCATGGTAAACGACACCCTCGGGGCATACCTCGAAGAAAACCCGCTGGTCGCCCGCAAGGTGGCCGAGAAGGGGTTGAATGCGGCCCGGGCCCGCGAGGCGGCCAGGAAAGCGCGGGAGCTCACACGGCGCAAAGGCGTGCTGGACTCCACGTCGCTGCCCGGCAAGCTCGCGGACTGCCAGGAGAAGGACCCGGCCCTCTCTGAAATCTTCATCGTTGAAGGCGATTCGGCCGGCGGCTCGGCCAAGCAGGGCAGGGACCGCAAAAACCAGGCTATACTGCCGCTCAAAGGCAAGATCCTGAATGTCGAGAAAGCGCGCTTTGACAAGATGCTCTCCTCCGACGAGATCAAAGTGCTCATCACCGCCCTCGGTGCGGGCATCGGCTCCGAGGAATTCGATATTGCCAAGGTCCGGTATCATAAAATCGTTATCATGACCGACGCGGACGTGGACGGCGCGCACATCCGGACACTGCTGCTTACCTTCTTCTACCGCCAGATGCCGCAGGTCATCGAGCGGGGCTACCTCTTTATCGCGCAGCCGCCGCTCTTTAAGATCAAACGCGGTAAGACCGAGCGGTATATCAAGGACGACTCGCGTATGGAGGATTTCCTGCTCGACCTTGCGGCTGAGGACATCGAGCTTTTTTCACCGGAACAGGACGCCTGGCTTGCGGGAGAACGGCTAACCTCCACGCTCAAGAAGCTCGTCTCGTTCGAGCGGACGCTCGACAAATTCCGAAGGAAGCGGCTCGACGTTATGGTGCTTCGCGCGCTGCTCCTGGACAAGGCGTTCGGCAAGTCATACCTGAAGGACGCGGAGAAGCTCAAGGCCGCGGCTTTGTCAATAGAGGACTACCTCAGGAAATACCATCCCAAGACGCAGACGGAATGGGCCATTGAGAACGATGAAGAGCACCAGGCATTGCGGCTCCGGTTTGACTCGAAATACGACGCCGTGCATTCAAGCATCGTCTTCGATGAAAACTTCGTGACCACGCCGGAGTTTCGTGAGCTTCAGAGCCTCTCGCCGGCGATCCTCGGGCTGGGAGCGCCGGTGTACAAGGTCCGCGAGAAGGACGAGGAAAAGAGCTTCAACGACACAGGCAAGCTCGTTCCCTATGTGCTCGAGCTTGGCAAAAAAGGACTAGCGATCCAGCGCTACAAGGGATTGGGCGAGATGAACCCGGAACAGCTTTGGAAAACAACGATGGACCCCGAAACGCGGACCTTTCTCCAGGTCACGGTCGAGGACTCCATCAAGGCCGATGAGATATTCACCATTCTCATGGGAGATGCTGTCGAGCCGCGCCGGGCCTTCATCCAGCGGCATGCGCTCGAGGTAAGGAATCTGGACATTTAGAAGGACAAACCCGAAGCAAATCAAATTTCAACCTGACGGGCCAGTGATCCCGCTTCGAGTTTAGGGTTTAGAATTTAGTATTTGGTACAAACATTATGGAACCTCAAGACATAAAATCGCAGATCAATATCGAACAGGAGATGAAGACCTCCTACCTCGATTACTCCATGAGCGTGATCGTGGGGCGCGCTCTCCCGGATGTGCGCGACGGCTTGAAGCCCGTGCACCGCAGGATCCTCTATGCGATGTTCCGGGAAGGGCTTCTGCACAACAAAAAGTATTCAAAGAGCGCGGGCGTGGTGGGCGAGGTCCTGAAGAAGTACCACCCGCACGGCGACAGCGCGGTGTACGATACGATGGTACGGATGGCGCAGGACTTCAATATGCGCTACCTGCTGGTCGACGGCCAGGGCAACTTCGGCTCCGTGGACGGTGACCCGGCGGCAGCCTATCGTTATACCGAGGCAAGACTTACGAAATTGGCCGAAGAGCTGCTCGCAGACATCGACAAGGAGACCGTGGATTTTGTGCCGAACTTCGACGACACCACGGTCGAGCCGTCGGTGCTCCCGACGCGCGTGCCGAACCTGCTGATCAACGGTTCTGCCGGCATTGCCGTGGGCATGGCCACGAATATCCCGCCGCACAACCTCTCGGAAGTCGTGGACGGTCTCGTGATGATGATCGACAATCCCGAGGTCACGATCCCGGAACTCATGACCGCGATCAAAGGGCCCGATTTTCCGACAGCCGGATTCATCCACGGCTACGAGGGGATCAGACAGGCCTTTACCACCGGCCGGGGCATTATCCAGATGCGGGCCCGCGCAGTGATCGAGGAAGGAAAAGGAGACCGCGAGAGCATCATCGTGACCGAGCTCCCCTACCAGGTGAACAAGGCGAGGCTCCTCGAGCGGATCGCCGAACTCGTGCAGGAGAAGAAGATCACCGGCATCGCCGAAATCCGCGATGAATCGGACCGCGAAGGCATGCGCATTGCGATCGATCTCAAAAAAGGCGAAATCTCGACGATGATCCTGAACCAGCTTTACAAGCACACCGCCATGCAGTCCACCTTCGGCGTGATCATGCTTGCGCTCGTGAACAACCAGCCGCGCGTTTTGAATCTGCGAAAACTCCTGTCCAGTTTCATTCAGCATCGCCGGGAAGTCGTCGTGCGGAGGACCCGCTACGACCTCAAAAAGGCGGAAGAGCGCGCCCATATTCTCCTGGGTCTCAAGATTGCCCTCGAGAATCTCGACGCCGTGATCGCGCTCATCAAGGCCTCTGCAAACCCCGACGAGGCAAAGGCCGGCCTGGTGCGGGAGTTTAAGCTTTCAGAGATGCAGGCCCAGGCAATCCTCGATATGCGCCTCCAGCGGCTCACGGGCCTCGAGCGCGACAAAATCATCGCTGAATATGAAGAAGTGATCAAGGAGATCGCGCGGCTGAACGAAATTCTTGCGTCCGGCGCGCTCGTCATGAAGATCATCAGGGACGAGCTCCTTGCTATCAAGCAGGAGTACGGCGATCCGCGCAGGACCGAGATCGTTGCCAAGACTTCGGAGATAGACATCGAGGATCTCATCAAAGATGAAGACATGGTCATCACGATCTCTCACGCCGGTTATATCAAGCGCAATCCCCTGACCTCGTATCGGGCGCAGAAACGGGGGGGCAAGGGCAAGATCGGCATGGAGACCAAGGAAGAGGATTTCGTGGAGCGGCTCTTTACGGCCACGGCGCACAGCTACATCCTATTCTTTACGAACAAGGGCAGGGTGTACTGGCTCAAGGTGCACCAGATCCCCGAGGCGAGCAGACAGGCCAAGGGAAAAGCGATCGTGAATCTGATCCAGATCAGCCAGGACGAGCGCGTCACGGGCGCGCTCCCGGTCCGTGAATTTACACCGGGCCATTTTATCCTCATGGCGACCAAGAATGGCATCGTAAAAAAGACGGAACTTGAGTCCTACAGCCATCCGCGGCCGTCAGGTATCATCGCCATTACTCTCGATGAAGGCGACGAGCTTATATCTGCGGAGGTGACCGACGGCACGCGCGATGTCTTCCTGGGTTCCCGCGACGGTCTCTCGATCCGTTTCTCCGAGACCGACGTGCGTGAGATCGGCCGTACCGGCAAGGGAGTGATCGGCATCCGTCTTGAAGAAGGCAACGAGGTCGTGGGCATGGAGATCGTGCGCGACGATTCGACGATCCTGACGGTAACGGAGAACGGCTACGGCAAGCGGAGCACGCTCGAGGACTACCGGAGCCAGGGCCGCGGCGGCAAAGGCATTATCACCATCAAGACGACGGAGAAGAACGGACGGGTGACCGGCATGGCCCAGGTGTCCGAGGAAGACGAGATCCTGCTTATTACCTCCAACGGCAAGGTCCTGCGAATCAGGACCAGGGACATCTCTGTGCAGGGGAGAAACACCCAGGGGGTACGCCTCTTCGATATTGAAGAGGGCGACAAGGTGGTCAGCTTCGCCAAAGTGGTGGAACGAGACGAAGAGAAAGAGTCAGGAGCGGAGAAACGTGACCCGGAACCCTCCACCGGGCAGGACACCAGCGTATCATGAAGAAGGTTTTGATCGTCCTCCTGCTGGGAATCGTTTTAGCAGGATGCGATGTCTTCGATAAGACCGCGAGTAACGAGTACGAGGCGGCGACGGCAAAATGGAACGCCGGGGACTACCCGACCGCGGTCAGGATGTATTTTTCAATCGCCAAAGAACACCCCTATAGCACGCGTGCGGATGATGCGCTCTACTGGGCGGGCGTGACCCAGTTTCTTTACCTGGGCCAGACCGAGAAGGCGCTCCAAACGCTGCGGCTCTTGCTCAAGCGGTACCCCCGCCGGGACATGGCGCCGCCGGCCCAGTGGTACATCGCCCAGATGTATGAGCTGGGATACAACGACTACGGGCGGGCCGTCGAGGAATACCGCAAGGCAATTCTGTATTCTGATCCCGAAGTGCGGGAAAAAAGTCTTTACAACCTGGCCGACTGCCTGTTTCGCATCGGCAAGAACGACGAGGCGCGAGATGTCTGGACCCGTCAGGTAGCGGAGTTCCCCAGTGGGCCGAATGTCAAACTCGGCTATTACCGCCTCGGCACAGCTGCCTTCTCAAAGGGGGAGCTGGAAAAATCCGAAGCCTTCTACCGCAAAGCGCTCGAAAATAATCCGGACAGGGAACTGGCCATCAAAGCTAAGTTTGCTCTCGCCGGTTGTCTTGAAGCGGGGGACAATTTGAAGGAAGCGCTCAAGCTGTACAAGGAGCTCGAGCCGGCATATGCGAACAGAGAGGCCATACAGATCAAGATCAAGGCGATCGAGACCAGGATCATCAAGAAAAGTTATTGACAACGTACAGGGAGAATGATACTTTAAATGCTTGATTTACGGCTAGTAAGGGAGAAGGTCGAGCAGGTTAGGGCCGCGCTGGCCCGGCGGGGCGTCGCCATCGACCTGACGGAGTTTCTCTCACTCGACGAGAAACGGCGTACTGCGCAACAGGAGATCGAAACTCTTCGCCGCAGGCGCAACGAGGTCTCCGAGGAGATCGGCCGGCATAAAAAGACCGGTCAGCCTGCGGAGGACAAGGTTGCTGAGATGCGCGCGGTCGGAGACAGCATCACCACGCTCGAGAGCAGCAACCGTGAATTGGAAGAAGCGCAGCGAAACATCCTGCTCATGATTCCGAACCTGCCGCACGCCTCAGTCCCCGACGGTAAAGATGAGAACGACAATGTGGAGGTCAGGCGGTGGTCGCCGCAGGGAGGCGAGCCGTCCAAATTCCTCTTTGAACCGAAGCCGCACTGGGATCTGACCGAATATCTCGACATCGTCGATTTTGATCGGGCTGCCAAGATCACGGGGGCCCGTTTCGCGCTTTATAAAGGTATGGGCGCCCGGCTCGAGCGGGCGCTGATCAACTTCATGCTCGACCTCCATACCACGGAGCACGGCTACCGGGAGGTTTTGCCGCCGTTCATGGTGAATAAGACGAGTATGACCGCGACAGGTCAGCTTCCCAAGTTTGAGGAAGAACTCTTCAGGGTGGAGAACGGAACGTACTATCTGATCCCCACCGCGGAAGTGCCGGTCACGAATATCCACCGAGACGAGGTCCTGTCCGAAGAGAGCCTGCCGGTGCTGTACACCGCGTACACGCCGTGTTTCAGGCGGGAGGCCGGCTCCTACGGCAAGGACACGCGGGGGCTCATCAGACAGCACCAGTTCAACAAGGTGGAGCTGGTTAAATTCTCGAAGCCTGAGAGTTCCTACGAGGAACTGGAAAAGCTTACCCGGAACGCCGAGGACGTGCTTCAGCGGCTCGGCCTTCCGTACCGGGTTATTGTGCTGTGCACCGGGGACATGGGCTTTTCCGCGGCAAAGACGTACGATATCGAGGTCTGGCTCCCGGCGCAGAACCGGTACCGCGAGATATCGTCGTGCTCCAATTTTGAGGATTTTCAGGCACGGCGCGGCAACATCCGGTATAAGCCGAAAGGCGGGAAAAAAACCGAGCTGGTGCATACGTTGAACGGCTCGGGCCTTGCCGTGGGGCGCACGGTCGTCGCGATCCTCGAAAATTTTCAGCAGTCAGACGGCAGCGTGGTGATTCCCGAAGCGCTGAGGCCCTACCTGGGCGGCGCGGAAAGAATAACGAGGGTCGAAGGTCGAAGGACGAGAGAGGAGGGACGAGAGACGAATACATCGCGTCCTTCATCGTAGCGAACGAAGCGAACGGTCGCTCATCGTTTAAGCACACCGGAGAGATGGCCGAGCGGTTTAAGGCGGCGGTCTTGAAAACCGTTGAGCGAAAGCTCCGGGGGTTCGAATCCCTCTCTCTCCGCCATATAATATAATTAAAAAATTGCGGATTTCACACCCTGCACTCGGCGCGAGGCACTCGTAACACCGGGCGCAGGCGGAATGCGGATTGCGAAATAAAAGAATAAAAGAAAGAGACACAGACGTACCTGTGGAGGTTTACTGAATCATTACTCCGCAATCGACAACCCGAAATCAAGAACGGAGAGGTGGCCGAGCGGCTGAAGGCAGCTGCCTGCTAAGCAGTTGTGGGGGTAACTCCACCCCGGGTTCGAATCCCGGCCTCTCCGCCAGTTTTATACAAATGTCGGCGGTACTGAAGTTGCGCGGTTATCGAAAGCGATCGGCTTAAATCCATAGAATTATTTTAAGGAGGATATTTACAATGCTGAAGAAGATCGTCGCAGTGCTTGTCATGTTGGTCCTTGCCGTATCTTTCGGAGCATGCAAGAAGAAGGAAGAGAAGCCGGTGATGCCGGCAGGGCATCCGGGGATGGAGGGCGGCATGCCTCCCGCCGGCATGCCGGAGACGCAGAATATGCCCAAGGTGGAACGGAAGGTCGTTGTTTCGAAGGAAGTTACGGCGAAGTGGAAGGCCGTGAAACTTGCAGTTACGAATAAGGCTGCCAAGACGACCAAGGAATATACGGTCAATATCGGTTCGGAGCTGGCCATTCCGGATTCGAAGATAAGAGTGAAGGTGCTCAACTACCTGCCGGATTTTAAGATGAGCGACAAGGAGTTCTACTCTGCGTCCGACAAGCCTAACCAGCCTGCCGCGCAGGTGCTTGTTACCGAGAACGGCAAGGAGATATGGGCCAATTGGTTGTTTGCCCTGCAGCCCACCGTCCATCCGTTTCAGCACGAGAACATCGGCATCGTTCTCATGGGCGGCGTTTCAAAATAATCGCAGCATAACGGTGTCAAACGAGGCGCAGTTGCGCGAAATTGTACAAGCATATCCATGCGCTTTTTGTGAGCGCCCATAGCTCAGCTGGATAGAGCAACGGACTACGAATCCGTAGGCCAGAGGTTCGAATCCTCTTGGGCGCACCATTTTCTCCGCGGTAAAAGTTTTATGAATTATCCGGCGCACAATACCGACGAAGATTTCATGCGCGTGGCGCTGGGCGAGGCTGAAAAAGCGGCGGCTTGCGGCGAGACGCCGGTCGGAGCCGTACTCGTGATCGGCGGCAAGGTTGTTGTTGCGGCGCACAACATGCGCGAAACCTGGCAAGATCCGACAGCACACGCCGAGTTGCTCGCCGTGCGCGAGGCTTCGGCGCGCCGCGGTAAATGGCGGCTGCAGGATGCCGTGCTCTATGTGACCCTCGAGCCGTGTCTTATGTGCGCCGGCGCCCTGGTGCTTGCACGGATCAACCGGCTCGTTTACGGCTGCCGCGACCCTAAGGCAGGCGCACTCGGCTCGGTCTATGATGTCGTTCGCGATGGCAGGCTGAATCATACCTTTCGAATAACTCCGGGTATAATGGAAACAGAGTGCCGTGCGGTGCTCCAGGGGTTTTTCGAGAAATTGAGACAACAAGAGAGCCGCAGGAGTCTCACGAGATCGGAGTCTAACGGGAAATAGAAGTAACGCTTTGCAGATACGACGGACTCGCTAAACTCAGCAGACCGGAATTCGGAGAGGTGGCCGAGTGGTTGAAGGCGGCAGTCTCGAAAACTGTTGTGGGGGTAACTCCACCGGGGGTTCAAATCCCCCCCTCTCCGCCATATAATTGCGAATTTCACCTGCGCTCGCGCAAGGCGCTCGTAACGCCGGGCGCAGGCAGGAATGTGGATTGCGAAATAAAAAATAAAAGAAAGAGACAAAGACGTACCTACTGGCGGTTTGCTGAATCATCACTCCGCACTCCGCAATCGACAATCCGAAATCAAGAACGGAGAGGTGGCCGAGCGGCTGAAGGCGCACGCTTGGAAAGCGTGTTTAGGGAAACCTAACGTGGGTTCGAACCCCACCCTCTCCGCCATAATAAAAATAGTTCAAAGTCAGCCGCATGTACGAATGGTTCTACTTTGAACGGAGAACTGAAGTTTTAGCGCTCATGAGCCCGGGTCCTGCGCAATCACGGTCCCGTGAACCCCGTCAGGTCCGGAAGGAAGCAGCGGTAAACGGGTTCCGGGTGTGCCGCAGGGAAGCCCGGGTTTATGAGCTTTTTATTTTTGAGCACGGATCCCCCTGAAGCGTCAAGAGCATATTTTTTTCATCCGTGTTTATCGGTGTTCATCCGCGGCTAATTCGGTTTTAAGTTTGCTTTTGGCAGATGTGAGGACGACAATGAGCTACCAGGTTCTGGCGAGAAAATGGAGGCCGCAGGTATTCGATGATGTGGTCGGCCAGGGGCACATCACGCGCACGCTCCAGAACGCGATTGTCTCAGGAAGACTTGCGCATGCCTTCCTGTTCTCCGGACCGCGCGGCGTGGGCAAGACCACGACGGCGCGCATCCTTGCCAAAGCCCTGAACTGCGCAGAGGGCCCCACGCCGACCCCCTGCGGCAAGTGCGACTCCTGCATCGAGACCGCGGCCGGCACTTCGGTGGACGTCATCGAGATCGACGGCGCGTCAAACCGCGGCATCGAGCATATCCGTGAGTTGCGCGAGGCCGTAAAATACGCGCCAATCGGGGGCAAGTACAAGGTCTACGTGATCGATGAGGTCCACATGCTCACGAACGAGGCCTTTAATGCCCTCTTAAAGACCCTCGAAGAGCCGCCGCCGCATGTGGTCTTCGTTTTTGCCACGACCGAGCCGCAAAAGATTCCCGCCACCATTCATTCCCGCTGCCAGCGCTACGGGTTCAAACGCATCCCGCTGCACGAAATAACCGGGCGGCTCCGCACGATCGCCGACGCCGAGGGCATCAAGATAACCGACCAGGGGCTCGCCATGATCGCCCGCGCAGCCGAAGGCAGCATGCGCGATTCGCAGAGCCTTCTGGACCAGGCGGTGTCGTACAGCGGCATGGAGATCAAGGACGAAGACCTCCAGGCCACCCTCGGCTCCGTTGCCCAGGAGGCGCTCTCGAAATTCGCTGCCGGCCTCTTGTCCCGGGATGCCGCTGGACTGCTCATGCACGTGGACACGCTGCTCGAGCAGGGGCAGGACATGCGCCAGTTCCTCTCGGGCGTGGTCGAGCACGTGCGGAACCTCCTGGTCGTAAAGCTTGCATCCGCACCCGCCCAGATCGTGGAACTCCCGGCCTCGGACCTCGAGGCCATCAAACAACAGGCTGAAGGGGCCGGGGCTGAACACCTTCTTATGCTCTTCGACAGCCTGTCCAAGACACTTGACGACATGCGCTGGTCGCCGCACCAGCGCTTTACGTTTGAGGTCGGACTTATCAAGGCATGCAATCTCGCCCCCCTCAAGCCCCTTGCCGAAGTGCTGGCCCGCGTACAGGAGCTTGAAGCGAGACTTGCGGCCGGTCATATATCCACGGCTCCGCCGGCGACCAGGGTCAGCGAGCCACGCGCCGATTATACGCCCAAGGCGCCTGAACCTTCACCACGGCCTGCAGCGAGCGGTGGGGGCGGCCGTCATGATGACCTCTGGGGCCGGATCATGAGCGCTCTTAAGACAAAAAAACCGGGTCTCGCATCATTTCTCGCTCACAGCAGGCCTCTGGAATTCTCGGACACGGTTCTGGTTGTCGGCGTTCAGGGTAGTTTTCAAACAGGACAGGTCGAAAAACCTGAAAATCGCGGTCTTATCGAGCAGATTGCCGGCGGAATACTGGGACGGAACGTACAGGTCAAGGTCCAGCCGCTTGCAGACGAGGTAAAGACCGCGGCAAAGTCAAAGGCACCGACAAAAAAGAAGTCAGTCGATCCGGATCCCATGGTCCAGGATGCGCTCCGGATATTCGGCGGCGAGATTATTGAACAGGACCACGCGGACGAGTGACGCAACAGGCGCGTTTTGAGCGCCCCGGCGGCACCATTTAAATTTCTTATATTTTCATAAACCCCCGCATTTTTTGTTGCAAAACCATAAAATTTCTTTTATTATAAATCTCCCTATTACGGAGCATGCTGTCCACTCGCGTACGCGGGACACTCTATGTCAAAAAATATAATCAGCAATCTCATGAAACAGGCCCAGCAGATGCAGGAGCGGGTGAAGAAGCTCCAGGAAGAGGCCGCAGGCAAGACCGTGGAGGCGTCCTCGGGCGGCGGCATGGTGACGGTCGTTGCCAACGGTCGCCAGGAGGTCCTCTCGATCAAGATCGATCCGTCGGTAGTCGACCCGAAGGACATCGAAATGCTTCAGGACCTGGTCACGGCGGCAGTGAACGAGGCCCTCAGAAAATCTCAGGACCTTATGAAAGAAGAGATGGCCCGGCTCACCGCGGGCATGGGACTGCCTCCGGGGATGTTCTGATTGCGGATTTCGGATTTTTTTCAATCCGCATTCCACAATCCGAAATTGATATGATTCAAGGTGAACACGGCAGGGCGGAGAAGGAACAGGAGCAATCGTCTCGAGCTGCAGCGCTCGCACGAAGGCAGGGGAAGGCCGGCGCGCAAGCGGCTGAAATATCGGGCAAGGCCCTGGGCAGGATGATCGAAGCCTTCATGAAACTGCCCGGCATCGGCAAGAAGAGCGCCGAACGGCTGGCCTTTGCCGTGCTCGGCATGCCGCGGGAAGAAGCAGCCGGGATTGCCCAGGCAATCCTGGACCTCAAGAACAACAGCCGCTACTGTTCCGTTTGCAACAACATCACCGAGGACGAGTTGTGCGGCATCTGCCGCGACGTTACGCGGGACGGTTCCCGTATCTGCGTGGTGGAAGAGCCCAGCAACATCCTGATCCTCGAGAAGAGCGGCATCTTTCGCGGCCGCTACCACGCACTTTTGGGCGCAATCGCGCCGCTTGACGGCATCGGTCCCGAAGACCTGAAAATCGACGGCCTCATGGAACGACTCAGGGCGGGCGGGACCAGGGAAGTCATCATCGCAACGAACCCCACGGTAAAGGGAGAAACCACGGCCCTCTACTTGTCGAAATTGATCAAGCCCCTGGGCATCAGCGTCAGCCGCATCGCGTACGGCCTCCCCGTGGGAGGGGACATCGAGTATGCGGACGAGAACACGGTACAGCGGGCGCTCGAAGGTCGAAGGGAAATGTAAGGCCATTGCGGATTTCACCCTGCACTCGCGCCGGGCATTCGTAACGCCGGGCGCAGGCGGATTGCGGAATAAGGCTTAAAATCAAATCCGTAATTCGCAATCATCAGTCCGAAATTGATTTGGGAGGTTCTTATGGCAGAAATGATTGAGATCAGGTGGCACGGCAGGGGCGGTCAGGGAACGGTGACCGCGGCCAAGGTGCTGGCCGACGCGTGTCTCTCCGGCGGCCGCCAGGTGCAGGCGTTCCCGGAATACGGCCCAGAGCGCGCGGGCGCGCCGCTTCGCGCGTATAACCGGGTCAGCGAGAAGACGCTCCGGATGCATTGCCCGGTGCTGAATCCGGGTGTCGTCGCGGTAGTGGACGCCACGCTTCTCGATGCTATCAACGTTGCCGAGGGCGCAAAGGACGACGCGGTCTTTATTGTCAATACCGGCAAGGACCCGAAGGACGTGCGGGTCAAGCTCAAGGCAAAGCCCTCCCAGAAGGTCTATACCGTGGATGCTTCGAAGATCGCGATCGAAACCATCGGCAGGCCCATGCCGAACTCGTGCATGCTCGGCGCGGTGAACCGCGCGACGGGGATCGTGTCCATGGAGGTGCTGCTCGACGATGTGAAGGGCAGCTTCGGGAAGAAATTCGCGCAGAAGATCATCGATGGGAATCTCGCCGCGGTCAAACGCGGGTACGAGGAGGTAAAAGAAGGATGAAGCAGATGAACTGGAAAGAGCTGCCGCATGCCGGCACGGTCCTGAAGGCCGGCAACGCAAACGAATATAAGACCGGCTCGTGGCGTTCGTTCAAGCCGCGCTGGATCGAAGAGAACTGCATTCAATGTCTCTTTTGCTGGATCTACTGCCCCGACTCCGCAGTCAACGTCAAGGACGAGAAAATGACGGGCTTCGACTACGACCACTGCAAAGGCTGCGGTGTCTGCGCCATGGAATGCCCGGGCAAAAAGGGCAACAAGGCCATCGTGATGGAAGAGGAGGGCAAATAACATGGGCGTGACAACGACAAAGACCGTTGCGGTCACCGGCAACCAGGCTGTTGCCGAAGCGCTCCGCCAGTTGAACCCCGACGTGATGCCGGCATATCCTATTACGCCGTCGACGGGCATCATGGAATCGTTTACCAAGTTTGTTTCGGACGGCAAAGTGGACACCGAGACGATCCTCGTGGAGAGCGAACACAGCGCCATGAGTGCCTGCATCGGCGCCTCGGCGGCCGGCGGCCGCGTTGCAACAGCGACCAGCTCGCAGGGCCTCGCCCTTATGTGGGAGATGCTGCATATCGCCTCCGGCTACCGCCTGCCCATCCTGATGGCCCTGGTGAACCGGGCGTTGTCCGCCCCGCTCAATATCCACGGCGACCATTCAGACGGCATGGGCATGCGCGACTGCAGTTGGATCCAGCTTTTCTGCGAGAACGCTCAGGAAGCCTATGACAATACCATCATGGCCTATCGCATTGCGGAGCACAAGGACGTGCGGCTTCCGATCGCGGTCAACATGGACGGCTTCATCATCAGCCACTCCATCGAGAGTATGCAGTTTCTTCCCGATGATGAGGTGAAAAAGTTCGTCGGCGATTACATCGCGGTTGACCCGCTGCTGGACATCGACAACCCGAAGAGCGTCGGCGCCCTGGTGCTTCCCGATTACTACATGGAACACAAGCGAGCCCAGCACCAGGCAATGCTGAACGTGAAAAAGGTTGTGCAGGACGTGTCCGCCGAGTTCGCCAAGATGACCGGCCGGAAGTACGAGCTGTTTGAGACCTATCGATTGGAGGATGCCGAGGTGGCGATCGTTGCACTGAACTCCGCAGCAGGCACCATCAAGGACGAGATTGACCGCTATCGCGAAAAAGGCGTGAAGGCAGGGCTCTTGAAGCCCCGTATGTTCCGCCCCTTCCCTTACGAAGAGGTGGGATCCGCGCTCCAGAACGCCAAGGCTATCTGCGTCATGGATCGCGCGGACTCCTACGGCGGTTACGGCCCGCTCTTCATGGAGATCGCCTCGGCAGTGCAGCCTCACCGCGGGCCCGTGCTTTTTAACAAAATTTATGGACTCGGCGGCAGGGATCTGATGCCGCTGGATGTCGACCAGGTTATCGAAGAGACCGCCGAAGTCGCCAAGACCGGCAAGGTCAAGATGCTGAAAGAGTATATTACGGTAAGAAATTAAAAACTCTGACCGCTGTGGGCGCAGAGAACACCGAGAAAAGTAAAAACTCTTCTCCGTGTCTCCGTGACTCCGTAGTTCTGAATAAGGAGAAGAACATGAGCCCGACACAGGAAAAACCCCTGACCTTAAAATCGCTGTCTCATAAACAGGCCCTTCTTACCGGCGGCCACCGGATGTGTTCCGGGTGCGGCGCTCCGACCATCGTTCGACAAGTCCTCCTGGCGGTCGATGAGCCGGTGGTGATTGCGAACGCCACCGGTTGCCTCGAGGTTTCGACCTGCCTCTTCCCATACACGGCCTGGAAGGTGCCCTGGATGCACAGCGCTTTCGAGAACGCTGCGTCAACGGCTTCGGGAATCGAGACCATGTACCGGTCGCTCCGGAAACAGGGAAAGCTCAAGAAGGAGATGAAGTTCATCGCCTTCGGCGGCGACGGCGGGACCTACGATATCGGTCTCCAGGCCCTCTCGGGCGCCATGGAGCGTGGACACCAGCTGCTCTATATCTGCTACGACAACGGCGCATACATGAATACCGGCATCCAGCGCTCGAGTGCCACGCCCTTTGGAGCCGACACGACCACGCAACCAGTGGGCTCAAAGGTCGCGGGCAAAACGCAACGCCGCAAGGACCTTACCCGCATCATGGCGGCCCACAACGTGGCGTATGCTGCCCAGGCATCGCCCCACAACTGGAAAGACTTGATGACCAAGGTCAAGAAAGCCCTTGCCACCAACGGCCCGGCATACATGGGCGTTGTCTCCCCCTGCAACCGCGGGTGGAGGACCCAGACGAACGACTCGATCCAGCTTTCCCGGCTCGCGGTAGAGACCTGCTACTGGCCTCTCTATGAAGTCGAAAACGGAAAATGGACCATCAATTACGATCCCAAGGACAAGAAAAAACCGGTTGCCGAGTGGCTCAAGCCCCAGGGCCGGTTCAAGCACTTTTTCGCCCCGGGGAACGAGGCCCTGCTTGCGCAGTTTCAGAAGCTTGCTGACGACGACTGGGAGAGCCTCAAAAAGCTCCAGGTGATGTCTAAAAGTTAACGAGCGTCCACAGACAGAATATAAATAGCCGGGCGAATGTCGCCCGGCTATTTTTTTAAGGTCAAACGGCCTAAAAAAACGCTTGAAATCTAAGCGTTACTGTGGTTTAATAGCTCCTGACTGTTAATGAAGCGTGCGGGGCGGCACATCGTGGACAAGGAGAGGTACACATGCTGGGTTCCGATTTGGTAATGTATGATGAAGAGTTTAAGCTGATAGACGCGGAAATCCAGCGTCTCCTTGCCCAGGCCAACGCAAAGGTCGTGTTCCTCGTGGATAAAAACGGCCAGCTCATTGCGGCCACCGGCGAGACGGAAAACCTCGACACTACATCACTTGCGTCGCTCACCGCAGGCAACATCGCGGCAACGGGCGGCATGGCAAAACTCCTGGGCGAAAAAGAGTTCTCCATACTTTTCCATGAGGGCCAGCGGGACAACATCCATATCTCCATCATCGGCCAGCGTGTAATCCTGGTAGTTATTTTTGACCAGCGCTCATCGCTCGGGCTCGTCCGGCTCCGGGTGAAGAAGAGCGCCGACCTGCTCGGCGGCATATTTGACCAACTCCTTCAAAAAGTGGAAACGGAAAAGGGTACGGGCAAAGGCGGCGACTCTCCCTTTGCCGAGATAACCGATGAGGATATCGACAAACTCTTCGGTTAGACCAGCCTCGCTTATTCCCTGAACATAGTAAGAAGAGGAATTACCGACCAATGTCTTTTATCAATTTTTCGTCGCGCGAGATCAACTGCAAAATCGTTTTCTATGGTCCCGGCCTCTGCGGCAAAACGACCAACCTGCAGTGGATTTATAAAAAAACGAACCCCGACAGCAAGGGCAAGATGATCTCGCTCGCCACCGAGACCGAACGGACCCTCTTCTTCGATTTCCTGCCGCTCGCCCTCGGCGAGATCCGCGGCTTCAAGACCCGCTTCCACCTCTACACCGTTCCCGGCCAGGTGTTCTACGACGCGAGCCGCAAGCTTATTCTCAAGGGAGTCGATGGCGTCGTGTTCGTGGCGGATTCACAGATCGAGCGCATGGAGGCCAACATCGAGAGTGTTGAGAACCTCCGTCTCAACCTCGCCGAGCAGGGATATGATCTCGACAAGGTTCCTTACATTATCCAGTACAACAAGCGAGACCTGCCGAACGTGGTGCCGCTGGAGGAGATGAAGAAAGCATTAAATCCCCGCGGAGTCCCGGACTATGAGGCGGTGGCCATGGACGGCACCGGCGTCTTCGATACTCTGAAGGCCATAGCCAAGCTCGTGATCATGGAGCTCAAGAAGGGTCAAGAAGGCGGGTAGCTTTGGAGCGGGCCGACCATGTCGGCGTCCCTTGAGGGCAGTACGATTGCCTGGATCTATTAAATAACTCATTGACACGACAGGCCGGATATGGTATTTTTCCCGCCTGATTTAATGCATAACCAACCAGAACCAATATTCCCGGATAGCTCAGTCGGTAGAGCGGGTGGCTGTTAACCACCATGTCGCAGGTTCGAGTCCTGCTCCGGGAGCCAAAACCTTTCCAAGGGGCCGATTTCAATTTATGAAATCGGTCCTTTTTTATTACCGCGCTTTCATCTTGCCTTTTTCCGCAAAGTATATTATCGTTATCATCCGGTCGCCGTGAGCGTGAAGAGGTTTAGCATTGACCGGGAAGGCGAAAAGGAGCGGGTACGTAAGCGATGGCCCCGTTGATTGTTAGAAAACAAATAAGGCTCCCGCCGCCGTCGGACAACGACCGGCGCGCCGACGACCAGCGCATTACAGACACGCTCGGACTCGCGCTGCTCGCGATCCCTCTTTCGGTCCTGAAAAAGGTCCCCGCGCACATCAAGACGCACGCGGGCGCACTCTCATGCGTTGTCGGTCGTACGGGCAATGGATACAAGCTCATCGATATCGGGCGTGAGCGCTCCTATTCCCTTGCCCTCGACCTTGGCACCACCAATCTCGTCCTTCTCCTCTTCGACAACGTCACTCAGAAGAACGTCCTCACCCTCAGTTTTGAGAACCCCCAGATCGCCTTCGGAAGCGACATCCTTACGCGCATGCACCATGCCATGTCGGCGCAGGCAGACGAGGTCTACGGAGCGCTCCTCAGCGGCATCAACCGGGCCGTCAGAACAGTGTGCGAAAAAGCGGGGATCGGAACTGGCGAGGTGCATGCCCTGGTCGCGGCCGGCAACACGGTCATGAGCCATTTCTTCCTCGGTCTCGATATCAGCACCATCCCGGTGGACCCCTTCGTGCCCGTGGTCAGGACGCCGGGGTTCTTCTCCGCCAGAGAGCTCGCGCTGGACATAAACCCCGAGGCGCTTGTCTACCTGTTCCCCAATGCAGGGAGCTACGTAGGCGGCGACATCGTGGCCGGCATCATCGCGGCGGGAATTCACCGTACCGACAGGACCTCGGTCCTGATCGACGTGGGCACCAATGCCGAGATCGTGATCGGGAACAAAGACTGGATGCTCGTGGGCGCCGGTGCCGCCGGTCCGGCTCTCGAAGAGGGCATCACGCGGATCGGAAAGCGGGCAAGCAGGGGCATTATCTACGACGTCGAGATCAGAGGCGGATCGATCAGCTGCAAGACCTTCGACGAGCACGCGCCCGAGGGCATCTGCGGCTCGGGCATGGTGAGCCTGCTCTTTGAGCTTTACAATGCCGGGATCATAGACAAAAGCGGCATGCTGAACCCCGCCGGCGACAATGTGACGATTGTCGAAGGAGAGCCCGCGTACACCATCGCCTGCGGCTGCAGCGACGCGCTTTCTATCCGGCAAAGCGAGCTCCAGAACTTCATGAAATCCAAGGCGGCCATGTTCACCCTGCTCCTGGTGCTCGTACGCTCCGTGGGGATCGGGTTCAAAGATATCGCACGCGTCTTTGTCTCGGGCGCGCTCGGCACGGGCATCGACGCAAACAAGGCCGTGGCCATCGGCATGCTCCCGGCCTGGCCCGCGGCGATCGTGAAGCCTCTCGGCAATACCTCGCTCGAAGGCGCTCGCCTGCTGCTTGCGGACGGCGGGCTGGTCCAGACGATCGACGCGGTCACGGCGAAGATCACCTACAAGCACATGCATGACGATCCGGAGTTCATGAAGGAATACCTCGGCGCGGTATTCATCCCCCATACAAACCCCGAGCTGCTGAAGGCGACTTGAAGAAGAGGAAAAATCGGAAATGTTTTTTCCTCGGAGGCACACCCTGCACGCGAGCACTCGTAAGCGTTGGATGCAGAGGCTCGTAAACGCACCTGCATTCGCACGGGGCATAGCTTATATTCGAGCTACGCACTCATGCTCACCGGCCACAGGCTCATACCGCTTGGCACAGGCTGTGCGCAGGCGGAGACATGGAGAAAATCGCTGACACGCAAGATTCCGGCAAGGGTTATGGATTTACACTGAAAAATTTGATCTTTTTAAAAGCATGCATAAATGAGGTTAAAAGAAATTTTTTCCTCTGTGCCTCCGTGTCTCCGTGGTTAATCCTTTTCTTAACCGGAGCAGAGCGTGAAGACCTATTTCGAGTTCGCAAAGCACAATACGGATTATAAGAAGGAAACCCTGGCGGGGATCACGACCTTCCTCACCATGTCCTACATCATCGTGGTGAACCCCGCGATTCTGGAGGCGGCAGGTATTCCGAAGGGACCGTCGATGACCGCCACGATCCTTGCGGCCGCGTTTGGCACGCTCCTCATGGCCCTGTACGCCAAACGGCCCTTCGCCGTTGCACCCTACATGGGCGAGAACGCCTTCATCGCCTTCACCGTGGTGAGGTTCCTCGGCGTCTCCTGGCAGACGGCGCTCGGCGCGATCTTCATCGCCGGCGTCCTGTTCACGCTTCTCACGGTCCTAAAGATACGCGGCTGGCTTGCGGGCACGCTTCCGCAGTCGCTCAAAAACAGTTTTGCCGTCGGGATCGGGCTCTTTCTGACCTTCATCGGGCTGAACGAGACGGGCATTGTATCGCTCGGTGTTGCCGGCGCGCCGGTCAGTCTCGGAAGGCTCTCGCAGCCCACCTCTCTGCTCGCGGTGCTGGGCTTTGCCGTGATGGCCTGGCTTATGATCAAAGGCGTGCGGGGCGCTATTTTCATCGGCGTGCTCGCCGTCACGCTCCTGTCCTTTCTTTTCGGGATCACGCCGATGCCGCGAACATGGATGGGCCTGCCGCCGTCGGCGGGGCCCCTCTTTCTTCAGCTGGACATCGCCGGCGCGCTCAGCCCGAAAAACCTGCCGATTGCCCTCATCATCTTTATCATGGCCTTTGTGGACACCGTGGGCACGCTCATCGGCCTGTCGGCGCGCAGCGGATTTTTGGACAAAAAAGGAAACCTGCCGGAGATCGAGAAGCCCATGTTTGCCGACGCCGTTGCGAATCTGATCGCGCCCGCGTTCGGGACCACAACGACCGGCGTCTACATCGAGTCCGCCTCCGGGATCGAAGCAGGAGGCCGCACGGGCTTCACCGCCGTGGTCGTCGCGGGCTTGTTCCTGCTTGCCTTGTTCTTCGCGCCGGTGCTCACGGCCGTGCCACCCCACGCCTACGGCGCGGCCCTCGTCATGATCGGCACCTTCATGATCAAACCGATAACCAGGATCGACTTCAACGATTATACCGAGCTCATCCCCGCCTTTCTCACGATCGCGCTCATGGTCTTCACCTACAACATAGGCGTCGGCATGACCGCCGGGCTGCTCGCCTATCCCCTGCTCAAAACAATGGCCAACAGGTTTCGCGAGGTCCCGGCCGGCATGTGGGTTTTTGCCGCCCTCTCGCTGCTTTTCTATATTTTTTACCCCTACCGGCAATGATCCTCCCCGAATCGGTCAGAAGACATATCTCATTTACGCATGGACCTGAATTTGGTATACTAAAGCCTGTTGCGCGCATCCCCGATGTCAGAAAAACCCGGGAAGCCGGCACGAAACCAGGAGGAAGCCATGGATATGATGAGCGATGATGTTCTGCTTGAGGAGCTCAAGAGGCGGTTTCTCGACAACAAGAAGGCGTTCTACGACCTTGCGAAGATGAACGAAAAGATCGAGAAGCTGAACGCCAAGCTTGCAGAGTCGGAGCGGCTCAAGAGCGACTTCCTTTCGAACGTCAGGAACGAGATCAACAACCCGTTGACCTCGATCCTGGGCCTGTCACGGGAGATCGCATCGGCAAAAAAGGACGAGCAGACGAAACAGCTCATTGCCCAGACGATCTACGACGAGGCGTTCGAACTCGATTTTCAGCTCCGGAACATCTTCATCGCCGCCGAGCTCGAGGCCGGAGAAACGCAGCTGAATATCTCGCGGGTCGATGTGGCGGCGTTCATCAAAAACCTGGTCGGCGCCTTCTCTCACAAAGCGCTGAAAAAAAGCCTGACCGTTGCATTCGCCTGCTGCGGGGCCCAGCCTGAAGACCACGGCCTCCTGTTCAATACCGATGCGGAAAAACTCCACCGGGTGCTCGCGAACCTGCTGGCGAATGCTATCGAGTATAACAACGCCGGTAAGACCGTGCGCATCGAAGCGCGGAAAGAGAACGACGTCCTGCGGGTATCCATCGCGGACGAGGGATTCGGCGTTCCGAAGCAGGAGCGGGAACGCCTGTTCGACCGGTTTCACCAGTTCGACCGGGGCAGCACGAAAAAACACAAGGGTCACGGCCTCGGGTTAAGCACCACGAAGGCGCTCGTTGGAATGCTCGGCGGCAAAATATCGGTTGCGGACGCCGTTGGCGGCGGGTGCGTCTTCCACCTCGCCGTTCCCGAGGCCGTCGCCGCCGGAGACAGCATCCTGTCAGAGGACGGCAACGAGTTTCTGTTCGAAAATGAAAAGAGGCTCTGAGACGTTGTTCCCAGTGCCGATCGAAGGTTGTTTTCCTATGAACGGTTCCGACAATAGCAGCCACTATCTTATGCCGGGCAACATCTTTGCGCACCAGGATGAGTACACCGTAACCACGGTGCTCGGTTCCTGCGTTTCCGTCTGCCTCTGGGAACCAGCGCGAAAGATCGGCGGGATCAACCACTACATGCTGCCGCTCTGGAACGGAGACGGGCTGGCCTCGCCCCGCTATGGCAACATCGCCATCTCCAAGCTCATCGAGAAGATGCTCGAACTCGGCGCCGACCGGAACAAACTCAAGGCAAAGGTCTTCGGCGGCGGCGACGTGCTCAAAGTGACAAATTCCTTCATGAACATCGGCGCACGCAACGTCGTGCTGGCCCAGGACCTGCTGCGCGACGAAAAGATCCCGATCATCAGCGCCGATACGGGCGGCCGGAACGGCCGGAAGCTCCTGTACAACACCCGCACCGGCGTCGTGCTCGTCAAACTGCTGAAGAAGCAGATCGATGATATCAACATTTGATCCGTCCGGGGAAGTTCATTGACAGCCCAGCCATAATTTGCTAGAGTTTCTCTGCTGAAGTTCCGTTCTTAACGCGACTTCACCGGTCGCCCTCTTCGGGGAAGTAGTCATCTCGAACGGGCCCGGGTCAAGGAGGTTAACGCATATGGCGGAATCCCGAAGGGACATCCCTACCGAAACGCCGGAACGCCACAGCCGCTTTCTGCTCGTCGTCGACAGCGACGCCAATGACCTCTTCTACCTCTCGATGCTCCTCCAGCGCTTCGAGTACAATATCGGCACGGCCACGAACGCTGCAGAGGCCCTCAGAATGGCAGCGGTTGCCGCGCCGTCGCTGCTTATCACCGCACTGGCCCTTTCAGACATGTCCGGCCTCGAACTCGTCCGGAGGCTGAGGCAGGAACCCCGTACGGCCGCCGCCCCCGTCCTGATCAACGCAACAGAACGTACGCCGGAAACTGAACGGCTGTGCCGCCAGGCGGGTGTTGCGGCCTGTCTTTACCACCCGGTTACTGCCGAGGGGCTGTACCAGGCGGTCCAGGCGGCGATCGAGCCCACGCCGCGCCAAAACATCCGTATCCACACCATGTTGTCCGTGACCGTGAACGGCAAACCCCTCGATTGCGTGGAAGGCGAGTGCGCCTCCGTGCTGTCGGAGCACGGGATGTATGTTCGGACGCTGCAACCCTACTCGAAAAACATGCGTCTCCCCGTGCAGATCGTCATCAAGGGCCGGTCCATACCGGTGGAGACCGTGGTCCTCTACAGCCACAAGTTCGGCGAGGGCCCCTTCAAGGAGCCCGGCATGGGGCTTAAGTTCGTCCGGGTCGAGCCGCGGGACCAGGAGCTCATCCGGCAGTTTATCCGGGAAGAGGTCCTGAGGGGGATTCCCGGGTAAGTCGATCGAGTTTAGAAATTCCCGGTTACACGTATTTATTGCACGTTCTCACTAAAGAGACAGTATGACAACACAATGATCGATCAGAAGAATACGCTCTTACTCTGCGAAAGACTGGTATTGCATGAAACGCCTCGCCGCACCGATCACCTATACGCTTTTATTCTTTTCGCTTTTCGTTCCCCGCGTTCAGGCCGGCGGGCTGGGTCAAGATTGCTGAAACCGGGATCGAGATCGCGCCTCCCCGACGGGGAGGGGGCGGGATGCGGTCCCTTCTTTTTTCCACCGTTATCACGTACAAGCGCATCGAAGGCCTCGCGGAGGAAAAGATGCGTCTCGATGACGCCTACCGCGAGAGCTCGATGAGGCACGAGGAGGAAGCCAAACTGCAGATCGGAAGAGCTCCTGAAGAGGCAGAGCGAGACCTCTCTGAAACTGAAGAAAGCCACGAGACGCAGGAACCAGGCAGAGGTGCAGCGGCTGAACGATGAACTGGACGAAAACGGCAAGACCATGCGGACGCTTCATGAAGAGACGGACAGGAAGATCGCGCTGGGCGTGAAGCACTACCTTATCAAGGACGCCGAGGCCTCAATCCGCATATCCCTGAACGACAGCCGGGCAGAGCTTTCGTTGGGCGAGCCTGTTTCCGTCCGGGGAGTTGGGTTCGCTCTTCGCAGGGAAGGCGGGCCGGCAGGGGCCGCGATCTGTTCAAGAAGATGGATGTAAAGGCGATTCTCTCGCTCATGAAATGAGCCTTAGTCCGTCTCGAAGCACCCCAACGGAAAATTTGAACGGTTAATCCACTTGACCCTGCACCTGGTTTCTGTATCATTGACGAACTCCGGCATTCTCATGGTGACAGACAAATCCATATTCGGCCTTCGCTTCAAATCGAACAACGACCTCCTGCCCTCGCCGGAGGAGCTCGGCGCGTTCCTCGCGAGCCCGAAAAAGGCAGGCGCGCCGGAGCTGCACAGCGACGATTTTACCCGCTATAATGAGCTTATCAACAACATCCTGGCCTTCGATCTCCACGAGCACCCGGACACGGCGCAGGAGATCTTCCAGAATAAGAGGTTTCTGGGCGTGCTCGCCCACTCCAACTTCGTCAAGCCCGCGCTCAAGTCGGCCGTGGAGCACTACAAATATTACCTGCACACCCTGGCCTCGCTGGACCTCAAGAAGCCATTCGCGTTCATCAGGTCCGCTGAGGAGGAGATGGCCCGGCTCAATCCCAAAAAGAAGGATGAAGCGGCCAGGCTGGCCAGAATGCAGGCCATGGTGGATGAACGGAAAAAGACCGTGGAGGGACTCACCAAGCGGCGGGCATCGCTGGTCGAAGAGATGGGCCATCTCGCGTTCTATATCAGGGAGAACCTGATCAAGATCGGGAAGCTCTGCGAAGCGTCGATCGCCATCCTTGTGAGTGAGCAGGTCGACAAAAAAAAAGAGGCCGGCCTGATCGAGGACATCAAAACGCATTTCAAGGAGCGCCTCCGGGAATCCCTGCACCAGGGTACGATCACGAAGGAGCAGCTTGAGGCGGCGAAGGAAGAGGTTGCCGAACTGTCGAAACGGACCGCGGAACTCCTGCAGACGGATGTTTACACCCTGACTGGGCTGTACGAGGGCGTCCACGACCATGCAAAGAAGATCACCCATGAGCTCGACGCGCTCATGGCGCAGATTCCGGCCGAACGCACACACCTCGATGAAGACGTGGCGCTCTTCGCCAAAATAGAGCAGGTCCTGGTCTCGCTCATCACGGCCTACCGGTTCGAGCAGAAAACAGCGGAAATCCCGAACGAAACAGAAAAGGAAAAGATTCTCTTTGAAAAAAGAAAAGAGATGCTCGACCATCTCCTTGTTCTGCTGCGGAAATGATCCGCGCCTCGGCAGGAGGTAGCGGACCGTGCGGCTGCGTTCATCGAAGCCGCCCCGCGCGCGAGCATCCGCATCCAGACCAGACTGTCGAAGGCGAGTGCGTCTCGGTTCTGTCCGAGAACGGGATGTCCGCCCGCCCGCTCAACCCCTATCCTCGGAACGACCACCTTGCCATCGAGATGAACATCAACGGCAGGGTCGTCTTCGCGGACGCCGCGGTCCTCCACAGCCACCAGCCCGGCAAAGAGCCCTTCACGGAGCCGGGCATGGGGCTCAAGTTTATCCGCATAGCGCCTGAAGACCGGGACTTTCTCCGGCAGTTCATACGCGAGGAGGATTCCCGGGGCATCGTGCCGGAGAACGAATGACGCGCCATCCCCAGAGAGACAAACAGGACCTGATTCCAATCGGGTTTCACGGGAGATCCCATGTGTGAGTTCTGCACAAAACACGGCGATGGAAAGATCTGGTATAAGAATGCCGCTAATTATGCCAACGATCTGCTGTCCGACCTCGAGCGCCGCCGCTATATCGAAAACTTTTTAACTACCGCGTTCAAAGAAGGGTTCCAATCCCTGGGAAGGCTCGAGGCCATCTACCGGAAAAAGGGCAGGCTCCCGGAAGCGATCTCGACCGCCCTGGTCACGAAGGCAAAGCAGGAGCATTTCGGCCAGGTGCTGCCCATCGAAGAGATCAGCCACGTGGTGAAAAAGGCCCGGACCGTGGTGCGCATGCCCTGCGCCTGCCGGTGGAACATCGGGAAAAAAGAAGAGCGCTGCTGCTACGCGGTGAGCTACGGCCCCGAGGCCTGGTACAACGGCATCGACATGAGTTACTTCGGCAAAGCCTCTGACGAAGGACTTGAACCTTTCTCGCCGGACGCGGCCGTCGAGCAGATGAAGGCGCTGGAAGAAGAGGGGGCGGTTCATACCATCTGGACCATGATGACCCCTTTTATCGGCGCGATCTGCAACTGCTCGCCCGAGGAATGTCTTGCCATGAGGACCCTGTCCCGCACCAGGGTCGAGACCATGGAGCGGGCCGAATACATCGCCCGGGTCGATGAAGCGCTCTGCACCGGGTGCGGGCTGTGCGAGCCGCGGTGTCACTTCAAGGCAATCGAAAGCACGACACGGAGCGGCGCTTCCCGTGCCCGCGTCGATCCGCACAAGTGCTTCGGCTGCGGACTCTGCCGCAGGGCCTGCAGCACCGGCGCGCTTGCACTCGTTCTGCGGTGACAAAGAATCAGGCGAAAAAGTGGCAGGTTTATCCTATGACACACTTTCTTTCCATCGTACCCTGGAGGGCCATGAGGGTATCGGCAGTATGGTACGTCCTCATGCCGGAGACGGTCTCTGCCGCGCCCCGCATCAAGGCATTTAAGCCGGGAGAAACGCTGACGTGTGCTATCAGCTGGTCGAAGATGATCACGGCAGGGACCGCAGTAGACCACCGTCGGGTCGCTCGTATTCACCCTGACGGGAAGGAAGCCGGCAGGCGGCGTGCCATGATTTTGCGGAACATCCCTCGACTCCACATACAACATATTGATTTCTTGCGCTTTTATTGAGTATATCTTATGTTATACTATCCCTAGTACCATTGTTGTATGGCCGGGGCATCTCTTCCGGTACGGAACGCATGGTCAAATCCAGCGATAGGGAGGTAACGATGATGACGAAAGCATGTGCTCTGACTGCAGTACTTATTCTGGTGTTATCCGCAAGCGCAGTGGTTGCCGCCGGTCCGGGCGGCGGCGATATGAACTTCACGCCGACGAACGCAAAACCGGTTGTCTTCAGCCATGAGCAGCATGTAACCGTAAAGGAATTAAAGTGCAGCGCCTGTCATAATTTTACGTTCCAGATGGCCAAGGGTGAGGACAAGATGGACATGAAAAAAATGACCAAGGGCCTTTTCTGCGGGCATTGCCACAACGGGCAGAAGGCCTTTGACGTCAAAGACAAAGCGAACTGCGAACGGTGTCATAAGTAAGAGCCGGTTCCGGCCACCGGTCTGCCGGGCGCCGGGAAATGTAACTTCCTTGACGTACATTATTTAAAAACAGGCGCTTCCGTGCGACGTTGATTTTTTAAGAATGTAACCGCGAAAATCAGGCAATATCTCATTGAGGAAAATTGTTATGCGCAAGGGCAACCCATCCGTGGTTGCCCTTCTTGCTGGCGTCCGCCGCTGACCCGCTTTGTTACCTCCCATTCGCGCATTAAGCGATCTGCGCTTCCTCTCATTTTGTCCGCTTCCTTCTTTCGCGTGCATGAGAACAAAAGGATGACCCTCGCAACACAATGGCCGCGTACCTCCTGCTGGTGCTATACTTTAAATAAAGGGGGGAGTATCTTTGTTGGATCTTGAAAAGAGAGGTGAGTACCGTATGCTCCTGTATATACTCTTTGCATTAACCATTGCCATGGTCCTGACCGCGCTCTCTGCATCCCGCATCCCGGAGCAGCGGCGGGGCGAAGCGTTCATTGCATTTTTCATCTCGCTCCTGCTGGCAGGAGGGGCAGTGATCAAGTGGCTTGTACCGGCAATTACCGCGGGCAGGGGCGGTGCCTGGATGCCTGCACTGATGCTGGTCATTTTCGCCGCGACCCTCATTATTTCTGCGCTTCTTTCGGTTCGCAGGCCCGGTTCTTTTGTGCGGGCAGGCGGACCTCATAACCACAGGCAGGAAGCGGAGGCCTTGGCATTCGATATCGCGCTCTGGCTCCTCATGCTGATCTTCGGCATTGTAATCATGAGGAGCTTCGGCTTGTAGCGGCAAAGGCTCCATTGTCGCTTTTACGTTGACGTGGAGCCAATATTGAAGCTCCTGCAGTCAGGCTGTGGCGGGAGAGGGAGCTCGATTCTCAAGGTTTGAATATCATCGTATTCGCGCGCTATCGTTCACTCCAGGATTGATGCAACGACGAATACTATTTTCGAGAGTGCCTCTTGCCGATGCAGGCCTTTGCCCAAGATCGCCAGACGTTCGGGAACTCAACCGGCTGAGAAACGATATCATGCCCGAAGCGAGGGATCTCGACCCCGGGTGACGCTCGCCGCTGTGCTCGAACCAGGTGAGGACAGATATAAACGCGTTTCCCCCGCTCGCTGTCTCCCTGCTTGTCTCCCCTTCCTTATTATTGTATAATCGTGCTGTTACGATGCGGGCATTCTTATCCTGGGAACGGGTGGGACAGGGCAATGGCTGAAAACAGGGAGCTACTTTCAGGGACCGGTCAGGCTTTCAGGATGACCGGCAACCGGGAGACGGACCGGCAAAAGAGCTTTGCCCTCCTCGTGGGCGGGTACCTTAAGGACTTGTTTGCGACCGGCATGATCCTCCAGCGGCTCGATTGATGCGATAATCTCCGCAACAACAAAAGGCCGTCCGGACAATAAAGGTGAACAACAATGCATGTCGTCGCTCTCTGCAACGTGAAGGATGATAAACAGAACCTGGCCAACGGGCTTGCCGCCGTCCTCAAGGTGACGGTCTTCGAAGCGCTTTCGCGCCTGCGGGCTCCCGGAAGCGGACCGTTTGTCGTCGGGATATTCGCGGAGCAAGAGCAGGCAGGGGTGCTTGCCGGGAAACTCGAGTCCGGCGGCTTCGGCGCTGTAGTCTTGAGCGCGGGCGAGATCGAGAGGGAAGCGGGCCAGTGGAGCATAAGAAGATTCACTCTCAATGAGCAGGACCTCTCCGTCGAATCCGCAGACGGCCGGAGCCGAACGCTTGCCTATCAAGATATAGACCTCATCCTTCGCGGCACCGGGATTTCCAGCAGCACGTCGATCGAAACAACGAAGCAGCGCAAATTCGACCTGGGCGCCGCGGTGCTCTCCAGCGGCCTGAAGATGACGAAGATGACGAAAACCAGGCGCGAAGTGACGACTGAGGAGCGGGAGGGTTTTTTCATGCTCTACTCCGGAGACGGCCCGGTTCTCGCGTTCCGGGAGAACAGCCTTGTCTACGATGCGCTTGGGTCGGCGCGCGGGCTGTCCCGTGCCGCAAATTTTACGCAGCTTACCGCGGAAATGCGCCGGCGCTGCCCGGCTGCACGCTATGACGACCGGCTGCTGAACAGGGCCGGCCTGGCTGCTCTGCTCGGCCCCTCGCTCAGCCCCGAGGGGCATCTTGTTGTGGCCACGGCCCTGCTTGCAAAGGCGCTCAGGAATTTGTCCGCAGATTTCACAGATTTTAAAAAAACCGTTTTAGAGTAGTGGAGGGCGTGCTGAGCGCGTGTGCAGGGTGTGCCTTGAGTGTCTGGGAATTGTTCTGCCCGTTCAGCTTTTTTATGGAGGAACCAAAAATAAACTTGCAGCTTCGCGCAGGGCGGGTTTGACGCCCGATTGTTGTTGTATTTATCGGATAAAAGCGGATAATGTAATGAATTCAGTTTAAGCGCACCATGGATTTAGTGAGTATGCCGATGCATTCATGGTAAGCATGCACGGCGCGGACATGGTATGATTAACAGCAGTCAATGCACACCATATCGCGCATGAAGGAGATCTTATGAAAATACTGCTTGTCTATCCCATGTACCCCAAGACCTTCTGGAGCTTCAGTTACGCCCTCAAATTCATTTCCAAGAAGGCGAGCCTTCCCCCGCTCGGGCTTTTGACCGTTGCGGCCATGCTTCCCAGGGACTGGGAGGTGCGCCTTGTCGACAAGAACGTCAGGCGGCTCAAGGACGCCGATCTTCAATGGGCCGATTATGTGTTTCTGAGCGCAATGTCAATTCAGAAAGAGTCCGCGTTGTCCGTCATCGACCGGTGCAAGGCGGCCGGCGTAAAGGTAATTGCCGGAGGCCCTCTCTTTACCGCAAACCCCGAGGAGTTCGGCCAGGTGGACCACCTGGTACTGAACGAGGCCGAGATCACGCTGCCGCTTTTTCTCGAGGGCCTGAAAAAGGGCACCGCGCGCCGCGTCTACACCTCTCCCCAGTGGGCGGACATCTCGAGCACGCCCACGCCGCGGTTCGATCTTCTGGACCTCAAGGCCTATGCCTCGATGAGCATCCAGTATTCGCGCGGCTGCCCCTTTGACTGCGAGTTCTGCAACATCACCGTGCTCTACGGCAGGGTGCCCCGAACGAAGAGCAAGGAGCAGGTGCTTGCCGAGCTTGAGGCGCTGCATGGTCTCGGCTGGAGAAACGGCGTGTTCGTCGTGGACGACAACTTCATTGGGAACAAGGGGAAGCTCAAGAAAGACATACTGCCGGCCCTGATCGGGTGGATGGAGGAGCGAAAACATCCCTTCTGCCTCAATACCGAGGGCTCCATCAACCTCGCCGACGACAAGGAACTTATGACGCTCATGGTGCGAGCCGGCTTCGACACGGTCTTCGTGGGCATCGAGTCGCCGAACGAGGAAAGCCTCGCGGAGTGCGGCAAGTTCCAGAACAGGAACCGCGACCTGATCTCAAGCGTCAAAAAGATCCAGCAGGCGGGCCTCGAGGTGCAAGCGGGGTTCATCGTGGGGTTCGACAAGGACCCGGCCACGATCTTCGAGCGCCTGATCGTCTTTATCCAGGAGAGCGGGATCGCGACCGCCATGGTGGGGCTTCTGAACGCGCCTCACGGCACCAAGCTTTACCACCGCCTGAAGACGGAAGGCAGGCTTACGAAATCCCCCACCGGGGACAACACCGATTTCTCGATCAACTTCATTCCGAAGATGAATGCCGACCACCTGCTCTCCGGATACCGGAAAATCATCAACACGATCTACTCGCCGAAACACTACTACGCGCGGGTGAAAAATTTTCTGAAAGAGTATCGTCCGCCGAAGGCGCGCGGAGGGCGCCTCCGGGTCATCCATCTCAAGGCCGCGGCCAAGTCCGTCGTGCGCCTGGGTATTATCGGCCGAGAGCGTTTCCAGTACTGGAAGCTCTTCTTCTGGTCCTTGTTCAGGCGGCCCCGTCGTCTGGGGCTCGCCATCACCCTCTCGATCTACGGGTTCCACTTCCGCAAGGTTTTCGCGAGACACGAGAAAGCGTTCAGGCTGGGATTGACGAGGTAAAGGGCGTTCAGGCGGCCTTTTCGTGGAACGATTTTATTTCCGCGGGCGTGAACCGGTCAACTTTCGCGACGCATGCGGTTTCCTGCATCATATCCGGCAGCACGTTCAGCGCCGCGCTCCTGTTCTCGGCCTCCACGATCGCATAGCCTGTGTGGTCCCCTTCTTTGCAGCCAAAGACAAATTTGTCCAACGAGCCGCTTCCTTTTGCCAGCATTTCATCCAGGGCATCAAGGCATTGCTCCGGCTCGTGTGCCGATGTAATCATATAAAACGCCATACACTCATCACTCCTTTCTTGAAAAAACTGAAGGCGTACAATTGCCCCCCATAGCGCCCCCCCTAAAGTTTCCGCTTCGAAACTCGGCAGTCCGGCCGCTGCCTTACGCTGCCTTTACCTGTTTGTATGCCGGCACGAGGACCTCGTCGCAGAATGTCTCAAAAGAAGTCGGCGTCGTGTTCTCCGCCTTGCGCATGTCCGCTTTGATGCGGCCCTCGTTAAAAGCCCTGCTCATTTCTATAAAAAGCCTGCTGACATCAGGAGACATTCCCATGGCGATCATCCCTTTTTCCGCTTCATCATAGGGGGTCATGATGTAGGAAAGAGCGGGCTTGTTGATCTTCCTGCCGATGATCTCCGTGGCCTCGATCATGCTGATATCGCGCTGGCCGAGCAGATACCGGACTGACGAGGCGGTAAAATCTCTCTTTATAAGACGCTCTGCGGCATAGGTCGCGATATCTTTTGTCGGGATCATCTGCAGCTTGAGATCGCCTCTGAGCGTGTCGCTGTTGATGCCTTTGGACCTGATCAGATCGGTGTTCCAGAGCAGGTTCTCCATAAAAAACGCGGCCCGGATGTGCCGGACATTCAGCCCCTTGATCTTGTTCAATCGCTCTTCCATGTGATTGAGGCCAACGATCGGGCCCGTGCCCGCGGGCAGTTCGGCACCGGCGCTCGAAAGGTTCACGACATAGTTCACCCTCGTGACCTCCAGGGCGCGCGCAATGCTCTCGCCGATCTTGTCTGCGTAGTCCAGGAACTTCTCGGCCTTGAAGTTGGGCGGGATAAGCGTGAACACGGCGTCAGCATCCTTGAAGGCCTTTACAAGAAACTCGGTGTCCATCGCGTCGCCTGCAAAGGCCTGGGCCTGTTTATTCACGAGCCGCCGCAGCCGGTCCCCTGTGCGCGCGACGAGCCGCACTTTTTCGCCTTTTTTTAAAAGGATATCGGTAATCTTTCCGCCGACAGTGCCTGTTGCTCCCAGAACGGTAATCATAATGCTCCCCTCCTTTCCCTTACGACTTCGGTAGTAGGGGAAAACAGGACATATATTGTCCTCCTCTTTTGAACGTAGCACCGGCCTTGCGCAATGTCAACCCCGCGCGGGAGTATTCCATCAGACGCGGAAACGAGAGGTCCGGGAGAAGCAAATTCTCCTCTGTTCCTAATCTATTGACAAAGATCCCCGTATGCTATACGATTTTATCGCGCACCGTTTCGAGTGCCGCGGCGTGCTCCAGCGCATGCGTGAAAACCGGAGGACAGGACAGACCGCCCATGACCACCGCTCCGACAACCAAGCCCGGAACCGTCCTCGAACAACATAGCGCCCACATTCCGCGCTACAAGGTCCTGCTTCATAACGACGACGTAAACAGCATGGACCACGTGGTGGAGACGCTCACGCGCGTGTTCCGGTTCGAGCGCGCAGTGTGCGAAGGGATCATGCTGGAGGCCCATCGTAACGGCGTGGCGCTCTGCACGATCGAGCCCCTGGAACAGGCAGAGCTCCACCGGGACCAGCTGATTTCCTTTTCCCTGATTGCTACCATAGAAAAAGAGGATTAAAAATAAGGATCTTGATCATCCTGGAGTTCACGCACCTTTCTTTTTTGCACATCCTCTTCGTGTCCTGAACGAAAATCAAGCATGCGGCGCTTAAGGGTAATAAAAGTAAACGCCGAGAGCAGCACGGCCGAAGGGAAAGCGCGGCCGTGATACAGGAAACAGCTAAAGAAGCCGGAGCTATAAAACCGGTATGCCGCTGCGACGAAGCGATGAGCTCCCCAAAAAACCAGGGGCCTTGATTTATTGAGAGGAACCGTATGACTATAAAAAAAAATTTTACAAAAAGGGGATCCGGTTCGAATGCCAGGGAGAAGGCAAGTGCTGTATCACGCGCGGGCGATACGGTTACGTATATCTTTCCTTCAATGATCGCCGGCGGCTTGCCGCCCACCTCAAGATCTCGACGGCCGAGTTTACCGCGCGCTTTACCGAAAAAGAAGACGGCCTTTACCAGCTGAAATATGCTGACAAGGATTGCCTGTTCTTTAAAAACAACCGCTGCTCAGCATACAACGCCCGTCCCTGGCAGTGCCGCACCTGGCCCTTCTGGCCGGAGAACATGAATAAGACCGTGTGGGAGCGGGAAGTCGCGTCCTACTGTCCCGGCGTGGGCAAGGGCAGACTTTACACGGCTGATGAGATCGAGCAGATCCTTAAGAAGAAAAGAGATGTCTCCGGATGCCGCCGGCCAGAACCCGGCTAGTCTGGCCTGCCCCGCCCCGCAGCCATATTGTCAGAGGCCGGAAATGCGTAAGGGACGCGCCCCCTTTCTTTTCTAAGACTTTGGGTAAACAATTCGTCGGCGAATTCGAAATTCCGCGCATCATCTATAAAAGCAATTTTCGATTGATTGCTACCTGTAATTAGAATTTGACAAACAAGAACAGGCGCGGTATAGATGATCAAGATTAACATGTGGGTCTTTACTTTGGCAGCCGAGCAAGGAGCATGTCAATGCTCTTCCCGGGTGCGACAAACACAGAGCCCTGCCGACTCGTTCCGATGATGCCTTCATTCGGAAGGCGCATGGGGGGGCGTAAATTGGCCGGGTTGCCGAAGGAAATTCCTTTGGTATGCCCGGCACTTTTTTTCTTTGTCAGAGGAAAGGAGGAACTCGATATGCGTAGATCAATTAATGTTGGTCAGGTATTGAAGTCAAAGGGACAGGGATTCTGGTACGTTGCGCCCACAACGACCGTCTATGAGGCGCTGGAAATCATGGCGGACAAGAACGTGGGCGCGCTGCTCGTTGTCGAGGGCGGGCAGCTGAAGGGAATGTTCTCCGAACGCGATTACGCCCGGAAGGTGATCCTCAAGGGAAAATCCTCGAAGAGCACCGAGGTACGGGAACTCATGAGCTGCCCGCCGATCTGCATCGGGCCCGAGCAATCCATTCATGAGTGCATGGTGCTCATGACGAATAACCACATCCGCCACGTGCCGGTCATGGACCAGAGGGGGCTTATGGGCGTCGTCAGCATCGGTGACATCGTCAACTCCATCATCTCCGATCAGGAGACCACGATCGAGGAACTCGAGAGCTACATCACGGTCGGGTATTAACTTCCGCGGCGAACCGTGTTGCAAAGCCGGTTTCAGCACGCTGTTCGCTCGCCTCGTCCTTTTTTGGTCTTGCTGCGCTTCGTATGAAAAAAGATGGCTTGTCTTGTAACGCAGCATGTCCTTTCCATAGCCGGTGTCCAGTCCGCGCCTCGCCACGCAAAGCCCTTTCTGCGCAGTTCCGCGCGACGCTCTTCAACTTCTTTCTGTATTTAATAATATAAGATGATCGGTACGGGCCGCGCTGGCGCCTAATCAACAAGAACGCCGCAAGGGAGGGTGTCTATGCGAACGCAACAAGAGGCGCGAAAAAAAAATTCAGCGATACGAGGCAACCGGCTCTTTTTGCCCGCCTCAGCGGGCTTTGCACTTGCCGTGCTCGCTGCGATCATTGGCGCGCTTTCAGGGTTCGGAACGCGATGGGGCTGGTGGTCGTTCATAACCGGCCTCACAATCCTGAAATGGTCCGCCTATGCAGGGCTGGCTGCGGCGACGCTGTCGCTGGCCGGCGGCATTATGGCGCGGCCGGGAACCTTGCGGCTCGGCTTTGCACTGTCCGCAGCGGGGATCATCATCGGGCTTGCCGTCGCCGGTGTGCCCTGGTCATGGATGCAGAAAGCGCAGAAACTCCCGCGCATCCACGACATCACGACCGATACGGATGACCCGCCGCGCTTTACAGCGATCCTGGCGTACAGAAAAAATGCGCCAAATTCCGCCGAGTACGGAGGACCGAAAATCGCTGCGCAGCAAAAGGCTGCGTATCCCGACATCAAGCCGCTCCTGCTTGCTTTGCCGCAAGCTTTGGCCTTTGACCGGGCGCTGGCGACAGCGCGGCGCATGGGGTGGATGATCGTGGATGCGAACGCCCGCGAGGGCCGCATCGAGGCCACGGCCACGACCTTCTGGTTCGGGTTCAAGGATGATGTGGTGATCCGCATCAGGGAGGCGCCGGGAGGGAGCCGCGTCGACGTACGCTCCGAGTCGAGAGTGGGCTTGAGCGACATCGGCACCAATGCGGCGCGGATCCGTTCATACCTGCGGAACTTGGGCAAGAAAGAATAAAAAAGGACGTGCGGGGAGAGTGAGAACCGAGACCTTTGATTTTGCTGTACCCCTGCGCCGGGAGTTCTGACGCGAAAACCGCTGTGGAGCATGCCGCCACAAATCACCGGAAAAGCTACATCCTCAACCTTTTCATGATGTTCGTGATCCCTTTTCTCTTTTTGCATCACCGCTCTCATCACCGCGCAGACATGACAGGTTGTCTTCTGTCTTACTTGTCAATACGGCAACCTATGAGCGCTTTCGTTGCGCACGCGCATGCACGACCTGCTTTTGCCTTTCCTCTATACCCAAAAATAATTTTGACGGCAAATAATATTATGATAAAATGCCCTTGTTTCCGGCTCGGCGAGTCCTGGGCGATCGCGAAGCTCGAAAACCTTGTTGCCGGCAACGCGGGGGTGGTAGCCGCCGGCAAGTTGAGCGGGAAATCGGGCGACGCGGCGACAACATGAGTGAGGTGAGGGGGGAGATGGCTGATCAAAAAATAGATATCGGCTCGTATGCGGGATATAAGGGCGAAGAAAGTCCGCGGGTTTTTTTCGCCCACGGCGAGAAGATCACGGTCCTGAACATACTCAGGATGTGGGTAGAGGAAGCAGAGCAGGACCGGAAGCGGTTCTTCGTCGTGCAGGGGAGCGACGGGTTCGATCACACGCTCTATTACGATCTGGAATCGAGGGGATGGTTTTACCGGAGTTTCGAGAAAGCGGGCCGCGGCCGGAATTGAGGGTTGCGGAGCTGTCTTGCCGGGGGGCGGGACGGCAAGGAGCTTCAAATCCGCGGAAAATCCCGATTTTTGCCCTTGACACCTCGGCGGGATTTGGATATAGTGCTATCTCTGTGCTCACTGGGGGATCGTCCAGTGGTAGGACGACAGGCTCTGAACCTGTTTACGGGGGTTCGAATCCTCCTCCCCCAACCAATACATTAGCCCGGAGTTATGAGTTCGTAGCGCTCAGATTGTATGCGTCTCCGCTCCCAACTCCCTGCTCCGAACTTGCCACGCATCACTCGTTTACCCACGGTCCCATCGTCTAGCGGCCTAGGACGCTGGCCTCTCACGCCGGAGACACGGGTTCGATTCCCGTTGGGACCACCAATTATTCTGCATCCTGCAGTACCAATCCGCAATTAAATAACTCCGCATTGTCTTAAGCCGTCGCGCGGCCATATCAACATCACGGATGCTGCTTTGAATGATCCTGACCGTCTCACGAAGGACGTGGTCGCCGGCCGGGTGCCCGTGGGTGTCATTCACTTCTTAAAATGGTCGATATCCAGCATCAAACAGCTTAGGGCAGCCGGCTATCTCGACGCCCGTTTGAACTCGCCCGCAAGGACTTCTTCAAATCGCCGCCGGTTGAAAAGCCCCGTCAGCGAGTCCAGATGCGCCAGGGTTTCGACCTTCTTGAATGCGCCCAATTTTTTCTGGTCAGCCCCCTTTTTGCTGACATTCGGCGCTCTGAACCAGGAGCAAGCAATCTTCTTTTGGGATCAGTTGACAGCTTCGTTGGCCGGAGGTAAAGTAAAAAAAGAAATTTTTGGCGAAATATTCCCGGATAGATATGGGACAAAAGGCTTACGTCAAAATGGTAACCTTTTCCTTTTATATTCGTCTAATCGATACGCGGCGTAAAAAATCAAAAGGTAAAGGAGGCATAGAGCTGAGGATGGTTTTTTTAAAACAGGTTTTCAAGACCGATTCGCTTGCAATTTACTGTTGTTTCATTTAAATAAACAGGAGAAAACGGAAATGCGCAAACACAAAAAATATATCACACTATGGTTTATAGCATTACTGATCGTTTCTCTGTCCGGATGCGGAAGCAGCAGCTCCAACTCTGGCTCGTCCGGTTCGAAGAACGGTATACTGAGCGTTTCGTTGACCGATGCGCCAGCTTCCGGTTTTGACGCTGTGAATGTGACTGTCAGCGAAGTGCGCGTGCACAAAAGCGCTACCGCCTCGGGAAACGCTGCCGGCTGGTCCGACATCACCCTCAACCCGCCACAGAAAATAAACCTGCTGGACCTCACCAATGGCGTGCTCGAAAGCCTTGGCCAGACGTCACTGCCGGCGGGCCACTACACGCAGCTGCGCCTTGTGCTGTCCATGAACACGGGAACGAATCCCCTTGCCAATTCTGTTGTCCTGTCGGAGGGTACAACCACCACAGAGCTCCCGCTTGATACGCCAAGCGCAATGCAAAGCGGCATCAAATTGATCCATGAGTTCGATGTGGCCCCGGGGCAGCGCGTCGATCTGGTGCTTGATTTCGACGCCCTGAAGTCCGTTGTGAGCCGCGGGAACGGAACTTACTTGCTCAAGCCGGTGATCCACATAGTTCCCACCGCGCTCACGGGCATCGACGGCTTTGTCGATACTTCCCTCCTGGACGACAACGTCATGGTCTCCTCCGAGGTGAGCGGCACCGTAGTCCGCTCCACCGCGCCGGACCCGCAGACCGGGGAATTCATCATCGATCACCTTGCGCCCGGAAGCTACGATCTCGTTATCACCGCTGACGGCCATGCGACCGCGGTCATTGCCGGCGTGCCGGTCTCGGCGGCCACCAGCACCGCCCTCATGACCATGGTGAGCACCAGCGCCGAGCCGATCTCCATGCCGACCTCCACGATGCACAACATCAGCGGCACGGTGATGACGAGTCCGACCAGCTCGACGACTACTGTTGCCGACGTGGCCTCGTTGCAAACCTTTACAGGCGGCCCGACCGTTACGGTGAAGTCCACGACAGCCGATCTGACTTCCGGCGGCACCTATACGATATCGCTGCCGGTTGACGCGCCGCTTCTCGGCCAATACGGGACGGGCACGCTGCCGATCGCGCTTACACCACAACCCGATGTCGCAGGCAAGTATACCGCCGAGGCTTCCGCGGATGGTTACCAGAGCCAGTCGGTTGAGGTGGACATTTCCATCGCTGATGTGGTTCAGAACTTTACCTTGACGCCGTAAACCAAAAACTCAAGGCGCAGGGAGGACTCCTTCGGGAGCCCTCCTTTTTTTTCGACTTGCGATGCCGGCGACCTGTCGATTTCATGGTACTGCTGACAAAAAAAGAGTTGGACAACTTGAGGCTTCATTTTGGAACTTCAAGTTGGGAGGGACACACAAACCGCCATGAGCTTTCACGGAATAAGGTATTGCCATGCGTCTTTCATTGATTTTTGAGCCATCTGTACCATTCTTATGCCGATCAGGCGAATTATGAAGCAAGAAAGCCGAAAGAAGTAGGAAGTGCCGTCGCCTTATGTCTGCCTCAAAATTTCCCTTGCCCCTTTCGGTTAAAAATAGTATTCTCGCCCTATTGGGAGAACACCCAGAGAAATTTTTCCATCTTGCCGAAAAACTCCCGGAGAATCGTTCTGATATTTCGTATTTTCACTGTATCAAATAACAACAACGTCCTCTAAGACCTGCAACCCGGACCCGTTTCCGGCATCTCATGATCATAACTGGAGGTCTCATTATGAAAGACCGTTTACTGAGTCATTCGTTCCGGATCGCAATGCTGTCAGCGCTCCTCGTAGCTGCGGGCATGATGCTGTCTGTGCAGGGGTGCGTGTTGCCCCCGCCCGGAAGCGTCATTATCCGTCCCGTTGCGCAGGTTCCGCCCGCTCCACCGGACCTGTACGTAATTCCCGGTACCTACGTGTATTACGTGGCGGACGCGGACACAGACATCTTCTTCTATCAGGGCTACTGGTATCGTCCGCACGGCGGCCGTTGGTACCGGGCTCCTGAATATAACGGCCCCTGGACCTTCATCATCATAAACCAGGTGCCGCCCGTTCTCCGGAACATACCTCCCACGTACCGGCGCGTTTCACCGCCCACCGGCCGTTTGTCGTACAGCGATGTCCGGAACAATTGGCGGACCTGGGAGCGCGATCGTCATTGGGACAGGCACGACGAGAGGAAGCGCGAGCGATACGAGGAAGAGAACCGGGGACGGGATAACAGAAGATATACCGAACCTCAGCGCCTGCCGTTGGGGCAGGAACAACGGCAGGATCGGTATCAGGATCATCGACAGCGTGAAGAGCGTTCCTATCGGGACAGAGTCAAAGACAAAAACAAGGACAAAGATAAGGACAGAGACAGGGGCCGGGATGAGTACCGGGACAACAGGAAAGATGCAGGACCTCAGAACCAGCCGCCGCAACCGCGGGAAAAGCGGCAGGACCGGTATCAGAATCATCGGCAGCGTGAAGAGCAGCCGCAGGTGCAGCATCAGGCGTCGCAGCAGCGAGAAGAACGTCCAGGCCAGACCAGGAACGAAGATCTGAGCGGCGGAAACGGCAGGGGACAAAACGTACGCCCAGGGCAGGAAGGCGCTTCCAAACCCGCTCGCCAAGCAACGCAGCCGCAGGTGCAGCAGCAGACGCCGCCGCAGCGGGAGGAACGTCCAGGCCAGACCAGGAATGCAGATCTGAGCGGCGGAAACGGCAGGGGACAAAACGTACGCCCAGGGCAGGAAGGCGCTTCCAAACCCGCTCGCCAAGTAACGCAGCCGCAGGTGCAACAGCAGGAAAAGAAAGAGGCTCCTCAGAAAAAACAGCAGAACCAAAAGAAGGACAAAGACCAAGAAAAGAAAAAGAATAAGGAAAGCGCTGACTCTCAAGGCGGGAGCGATACGCAGGGACAAGGAACAACGAAGAACAGATAGTTCGCTGGTCGAGTATTGACCCAGCCGCAAGCAGGCCGCCACTCAGGGCGGCCTTTTTTTGCTATACGGGGTCGAGGTGAAGTTCTATTCCGCGCGGTTGAACTTGATGCCGGCTCTTGAGACCGAGGTCAGGAATTTTTTTGCCGCTGTCGACGGCGCAGGTGTTACCCAAGGCTTGATCCAGGCTTCTATTTCAAGCGTTGTGACCGCGCGGGAAGTGCTGAAGAGGTTTGAAGGGTAATCCCGAAGATGTAATCGAAAACGGCAATTCACAATTACGGTCGAATTGCAGCGCGGATCTTAATTCCAAATTCTCAATGGTCGTTCTTCTTTTCCTTCGGCAAAAGCGGTGAAACGATATCCACCGGCAGTTTTATGATGTTCTCCAGAATTTTCAATATCCGGGAGCCCACGGCCGTGGGCGAGAGGAATACAACGTCCGGGTTCGCGATATCGCCCGACACCCGGACCGGCACCGAGATCAGGGTGCCGCCCATGATCTTCCCGATGAGCGGAGTGTGCCGGATGATCCAGTTGATCGTTGAAAAGGGCGCAACGAGGACGACAAGGTCCATTTTTCCTCCGGCAATATCGACCTCGCCCTGGGCAATGATATCGAGCGACTTCCCTCCGATGTAGGCTTTCTCGACCGTGAACTTGCCCTGATGAATCTCCCCCTGTATTGCCATCGCGCGATACGGGAAACCGCTGCCCCCGATCTCCGGGACCCTTCCCCGGAACACTTCGAGGACGCTCAAAACGGACAATATTTTCTGGAGCAGAGGATAGTGGTAGATCTTGCCGTTCCGCGCCTTGAAGTCTACTCTGCCCTCCAGGGTGGAGAGCAGCTCCCTGCCTTTTCCCTGAGCCTTGATGAGAGCGCTCAGGTCATACTCACCGCTCATGTGAACTTCCTTGCCTGCGAGACAGTCCATGGTCGGGCCCAGGGTTTCTTTCTTTGCGCGTGGAGTGAAGGAAAAGGAAACGCTCTCACGGGAGATGAGGACGGCGCCCGGGATCGAGATTCCGCAGGTCCTGGTATCGTAAAATTCCATATTCACCCGGTCCGGTTCCACGGATATGACCGCATGGGCAGGAGCAAAGGTAAAGCGCCCGAATTTGACGTATGCCGAGTCGGCACGAAGGTCTCCCCGTATGGGCGGCAGGGGAAAAGCCCGGGCTTTATTCTCCGTGCTTTTACCGCTTTGTTCCAGGGCCTGCTGGATGGTCTGTATATCAATGCCGTCGGCTTTCAGCGTCATGCTGAAGGCGATTCCCGCGTCCGAGGTTGTTGCCGCGCCCGTCATGGAGTAATGATTCCTGCCCCAGGTGACATCAGCAGTGTCCACGGTCAGGACATCGTTATCAGCCTGGAGTTTGAACTTGTCGATCGTGGTCGGGACCGGCATTCCCCAGGGAATGAACATATCGTCGCCCGCAAGGCTGCCTTTGATACGGGATTTGAGCGGCTGGTCCGTGCGGATCACTGCATGGATGTCGCCGTGCATTGAGCCGCTGCCGAAATTTCCCCGTTCGAATATTCTGCTCAGGGTGGACTGGGCCATGACACCCGAGTAGACAATATCAGCTTCCTGCTTCTGCCAGTCGAGCGTGATGGCCGCATTCGTCTCCCGGTCTTTGATCACAAGACGCCGGACGTTGAGATCAGTACCATGCTGAGAAAGATCGACGCTGAGCGCAAGTCCCTCCGCCACAAATATCGATCCGGCGAAGGTAAGCCCTTTTGTTCTTTCCCAGTCGAGACGGGCATGCGTGACGGCAATGGGGGTCTTGATCATGAGCTCGGGTGGCAGTTCGAGGCTCCCGAAAATCCATTCAAGCGTCTTTCTGCCGGAGCCCCCCTTCAGGGTCAGGTCGACGCTGCGCAGGGTGCTTGTACTGCCGCTGATAACGGCCGTGCCGGTCAAAGACGAATCCAGGATCGTGGCTTCGTGCAGGCCGAAGGACAGGTTGTTGGGAACGAACCTGAAATCACCGCTTTTCAAACCGACCGGTCCCGGCAGAATTGATGCGTTGATAATGACATGGTCGAGACCGCCGGCGGCAGTGATCCTTCCGGTCCCGGGATGAAGCAGCGGTCCTTTAAAGGTGAGTGAGGATATGGTCAGATTTCCCTTCAGATCATGAACGCCGCTCAGGGCCTCGTTTAATGCCGGGTACCTGCTCCGCCACCCGAAAAGTTCTTCCGCATGAATGAGCGCATTGGCGCTTTCGATCTCGAGCCGGGGTTTATCGCGGCCGATGATGCTCGCGGAGACGTGGGACAGAGATGACGTGCCGAGGCGGACAGACGTGTCGGAGATCGCTATCTTGTTCTCCTCCAGAATGAACCGTCCGCTTACGCTCATTGGCGCGGGCAGCCAGTGCGATTCCGCTAGCACGTCCCTCATTGCGCCGGTTATGTTCAGGCTCCATTTCTCGGGATGATCGATCGGCCCGCCGCCCTTGAGAGAGGAGATGATAAGCACGCCGCGCTGCAGCCGCACATGCTGGAGAAACGGCGTCAGGCTTTCCGAGGACGACAGCCAGGAATAGATCTCGTCGAGCGCGACCACTGCGCTGCCGGAAAGTACGTCCACCCGGGGTATCTGGTCCCAATACAGGTCCGCGGAAAAACCGGTAAGAGACGAGCGCCCCATGGATATCGCCAGGTCCCTTACTTCGGACTTCTTCTCGCTGAAGGAATAGGTCCCGCTTAAGGCAAAGTCTCCCCAACGCTCCGTGGAAGCCTTGACCAGGATCTTCATATCTCCGGGAGGGGCGTTGAAGTGCACGGTCACGTTCCTCAGCAAGAGAAAGTCCCGGTGGCTCCTTCTGAACAGGAATTTACCGTTGTCCATCTCCGTAACAAGGCCGGCGCCGATGGACTCCAGATAACGGAGAACGAAGCGGATGTCCTGCTTGGCTTCTTCAACAGAGGGCTCCTCTGCCGTCGATTGAGAGACCGTTGCAGGCAGTCTGATCCTGAAGTCGGGCCCCAGGATCTGGATCTTCGCAAAGCGCAGTTTGCCAAAAAGCATCGGCAATAGTTGAGGATAAATATTGAGCGACTGAAGCGTTCCGCGGAACGTCCGGGGATAGCGAAGGTTCAGCTTCGTGAGCGAAATATAGGGACGGGGAAAGAGCGAAAGATCGAGCTTCTCGTACGACATGGTTCCGCCGAGTCTTTTCGATACAGCGGCCTCGATGCGGCCTTTCATTGATGCGGAATTCAGATAAAACGGCGCCAGGAAGATCACGGCAGCGAGAAACACGGTCATGCTGCCCGCAAGCCAGAGAAGTATTTTCTTTCGCAAGCTCATATTTAAACCAATTAAGAATTAGATGTAGACAATGAATAATTATGAATTATGAATTAGCTTGTAAATATTTTTGTGTAAATGGTTTATCGGTTTAAAGTACAGGTATCCTGCCTTCGAATAAGATCGTAAACCGATTCATTGCCGACTTCCAGTCTCGGATCGGCAGGGTCCATTTCTTCGAGATGTTCTTCATGGCCAAGTATAGCAGTTTCGTCATGGCCTCGTCATTCGGGAAGGAGCCCCGGTTCTTTTCACTTTCCGAAGCGACATGTTAAGAGATCGATGGCATTGGTCGCGTAGACGGCCTTCCGAATCTCAGGCGGATAAGAAAACAGCGAAATGATCCGCTCCCAGTTGTTCCGCCAGGACTCGGAGATCGTCGGATGGCTGGCATCCTATTTCTTGGCGAACGATGTCAGGTCGGCCTCGGCCTGACCGACCAGGGTTTCCCGTTTGGGAACGATCACCGGGTCGAACGTTGAGTTTCGGTCCCGAGGAACGGCAATTTCTAGGTTGCCGAACTCGCCTTTGATGGTTTTCTTTGAGTTGCCATTTTCGACTCCTCCAGTTCGGTTTATTATACCGACTTTGGCCACTTACACAATTTATTTTACAGGCTCGCCATCGGTATGCAAGTCGTCCGGAGCTCGATAGAATATTCACGGAATCGATTGTCGCAGACAAGCGCAGACGCAACAAGAAGATCATTGATGTCGTTCAGAAATACGGGTATACTCAGCAGCAGATAGCCGGTCACCTGAAGATGCACTATTCAACGATCAGCAATCTGGTGCGAGGGAAGGGCGAAATGCCAAAATAAAAGACCGACACTCAACGTGCTCAACGTGGACGCTCAACATGTTTCACAATACACAGAAAGGGGGAAGATCATGAGAAAGTCTATTGTTCTGGCTGTGGCGGGGATGGCGGTCCTGGGATTATTGACGGGCGGGTGCGAACAGAAGAAGGCGGAAGAGAAGCCCGCGACCGAACAGGCGCCGGCGAATAATCACCAAGGATGTTAGTCTTAACGATGCCGGCATGCTAGACCTGGCTATAAAACGCTCATGTCTTGATGCGCGGAGGAGCGGTCCGTGAGCGAAGAGAGAAATTCTGTCATCGCACTACTGCTGTCATTTGTCGTCTTTGCGGGCCTTGGCCCTGTGCCGTGTTCCGCGGAGGAGTTCACGCTGCGAAAGCATCCGGTGCGCCTTATCGAAGCCCGGCAGGACGACAAGCGATTGGTATGATGACCGTATCGCGGGTGGGGAGGCAAAGGACCTTTTGGCGTATTTCTGCAGGAAGGTGGTGACATCCCAAATCCTGCGGGACGTCGGGCTCTACGGTGCTTTGCGGGGTTGAGCGCCACTTAATCCATAGCAAAGGGGTGGCCAAACAGCGTTCTTAGACGCAGCCGGTTGATCCGGGAAGGCCGGCGATCTTACACGCCTGTTTGGCCGGGCCGCACGGATAGAGCTGGTAGAGATACTTGGTGCTGCCCATTCTTGAGCCGTACTTATTGCCGATTTCCTTGGCGAGGATCTTGACCAGCGGGGCCTTCCGGTACTGGTGGTAATAGCTTCGAAGGAAAGTCACGACCTCCCAGTGGTGCTCGGTCATATTAATCCCCTCGATCGCGGCGATATAGGCGGCCACATCACGGTTCCATTCGTCAGGATTCGTCAGAAAACCGTTCTCATCCAATGCCAGGGTCTTTCCGTTCACCGTAATTGCATCCATTGTGTCTGCCTCCGTCAGCTCCGGGTTGCTTTACCGGGCTTGCTGGATACAACAATAAATTATTTAAGGGTTGAAGTAAATACCCCTGGCGGGGTATTGTTGGGGTATGCCGTTTTTGGGAAACACAAGTATTATTTGCGAGGGGACCATTTAGTACCCAGTCAGTATTTATTTCAGTATTTATTGTGGTATAATACTATTGTAGTATAATCAGAAGAACATCTTTTGTCCAAAAAAGGCCTGATTGTTAACGATGAAGCGGAACAGCAGCTCCGTTGTTGCCGGCTCTGGCCCGCAGATGGGAGGCAAATGATGAAGGATGCATTGAGAAATGTGAACCGGGCGGTGGGCATCATACTGTTTTTGGCCGGGCTCGGGTCGCTGGCGGGCTGCGCGACCCACCACAAGCCCTTCGAGCTCTTTGACGAGACGACCGTGATCAAAAGCAGTACGATCGCGGTCATCAGCGCCAACAGCTCCGAGTCGACGGTGTGGCTGGCGGATGCGCTAACCAGGGAGCTCAGGGCGCGGAGCACCTTCAAGGTCTTTAGCCAGGCTAAGGTAGGCCTCCGCCTCGGGAAGTATCCTGTTACCATCAAGAAAGGGCAACCCGCGACTCCGGACAAGCCGGTCTGGTTCGGCAAGGGAGGGAAGGCCAAAGTGGACGCCATGGAGAAGCAGCTTAAGGCGAAGTATCTCTTCGTGGTCTGGACCGAACTCTCCCGGACCGGCACATCGGCATCCTACAACGTGAGGGTGGACGCCAACGTGGTGGAATATCCGAAGCGCCGGGTGATCGGCTACTCGTTTCTCTCCGGCAGAGGGTCGGAAGGCGACGCCATCAACAAGATGTTAAAGGATTCGGCGGCTATGATTGCAGACAGGTTCATCCGGGCAGCGAAGGCTGAGACGCGTGGCAAGTAGGACCAGGGGTCTCACGGAGGGTTACTTCTTTACTGCGCAATAAAAAGAAAAGCGCCTTCATAAGAAGGCGCTTTTGTATTTACCGCAGTGTTCGCAAACGTGCTCCCGTTCAGACCCCTATATCTTCAGGAACAGATCGCCTCTTCGTCCTATGATTTATCAGATCTTTAAAGCGGATATGTCATGCCTACTGCCTCATGACCAATTATTACCGCCTCCTCATCGTATGAGCCGGCTTTACTCTGCAAAAAAAACGTGGTGGACACATATTCTTCTCATCATCGCTCTAAATTCGTTTGACACTTTCCGCCCTTCTGATATAGTTAATCCAGGGCTTGTAATCCTTTTGTCGTAATGCTGAGTGGGTTTGATGAAGGAGTGAGGTCTGCATGGCCGCAGAAAATAAATCGTACAGCAAACTATTTTTTCGTAACGCGCTTATTGTCCTGCTTGTTCTCATGGGGCTTTCCCTGCTGTCGGTGTGGACTGACAGAAAGTCTTCAGAAGTTGAAGGACCGTCGCGCCTGGTCAGGGGGCCGCACGATACCATCTATGTTCAGATTGACCGGAGTATAGCGAAAGTTTCTTCCGAGGGAGAACTGCTTTCCGTGCTCGACCTCGACACGGATGCATCTGTACCCGATGTTGCCGATTTTTTCGTTGAAGAAGACGGACGGTTGCTATTCGCCCGGCGGTATTCACAGCTGCTGCAGTATTATTCCCCGGAGGGGAAGCTGCTTACTACGTGTTTGCGCATGCCGTCCCCGCGCGTAGGGAAAAATCCTTCCTGCAACCTGACCAAGGACCCATCCACGGGAATTCTTTATTTCGCGGATACGTCCCGTCATCGTATCCGGATATTCGGGCCGGATGAGAAAGAAATAAAGACGATTACCGTTCCTTCCGGCGCTCCGGCGTCTTCGCTCACGGGCGCCGGGAGGAAAGAGTCGCGCCTGGAAAGGGTCTTTTCACCGGAGACCCCGCTTCAATTCCCGCAGGGACTGTCCTTTGCAGGCGACAGGCTGATCGTTGCAGATACCGGCAATTCGCGCATTGCTCTTTTCTATCCCGACGGGACACTCGATAAAATTATTCCTGTTTTCCCGCCGGAATCATCATACTTTATCAATCCCGTTAAAGTTGACCGGTTCGGCGATGCAATATACGTCGTTGTTCGCGGCCCGGGTTTTATCAACGGCAAAGTGCAGTCATTTGAATTTAACACCGGCCTTCCGAGAAATTTCAGATATTCAGGATCGAGCGACCCCTGGGATGTTTTAGCCCGTCGCGATGATGTTCTTGTGGCTGACCGCGCCTCTCTGACCGTCATGCGATATGCGCACAGCGGACGTTTCCTGGGTACATTCGGGAAGCCCGGCTTACAGGGCCTCTACGCGGTCAGCCAGCTCAAAAGGAAAACGTATGAATGGATCAGGAAAGGATCGCTTGCAGGCATGGCCGCCGTTTTTGGCTGGCTCCTCTTTACCGCAACCAGCCGGCTCTCTTCTCTCCAGAACGTTCTCGGGCCATCGCGCAGCGCCCGAAGGAAGATGCTTCTTCTGATCCCGGGTCTGGGCCAGGCTGCTGCGGGAAGACCGTTGCGGGCATGGATCCTGCTGCTCATTTTGCTGTATTTTGCTTCACTCCTCATTTACTCCTGGCTCCGGTATCGGTCCCCGGCTGGTACGTCGCTGACGCTGCCGGTGCTGTTCACGGCAGGACTCATGGCTTATTCCGTCTGGATCTCTATTGTTCTTGATGGCATACGCCTGACAGGCAAGCGGACTGATAACGAAGACCCATCCGTTGCAAAACGCTGCCGCCAGGCGGCTTTTGCCCTGCTGATCACGCTCTGTTCTGCAACGGCCGCGCAGCTGGCGAGAGAATTCATCGTGCATGACTATCCTGGCGCTCCTCCGGTGATTCAGCAGCTATTTTATTTCCAGACCACGTTGACCAACGGCCATTCTTCCCTTTTTGCGGCGGCGCTTCCCGCTTCAGTAATGTTCGGCTGGGGAGGCGCAGCTGCGGCTCTCTTTGGAACACTTGCCTGGGAGGCGAAAGCGCGAAGGTCGGAAATTGCGACCGGCATCGTCGCCGGGTTTCTGGCGGGCATTTACAGCTGGCTGTTCACCGTAGTGCTTACGGGTAACCGGCCGGGCTGGATGTTTTATGCTCCGCCGTTTCAGGGCCTCTTGCTGAGTTTATTCACCTATCTTTATTTTCGCAAAAAGGGGATGCCCGCGCTCATCATGCCCGTCGCCGTTGCCGGAGCATGGGTGGGATATTTTTTCAAATTCTTTTTCGGCGTTCTTTCCGTCCCGATCGGAAAAATATTGTCAGAGGGCGATGCCGGGGGGCTCTGGACAGGAGCAATTGCCCGCCTGGAATTGATCCTCATGCCGGCTTTTTTCATCCACCTTGCGATCTGGACGACACGGAACATTGCGTCAGACAGACCGGCAGGTAATGTTGACGCGGTCAGCCCGAAAGAAGACGGATTTTTAGTCTCTTCCTGACGAAAGAGACAAACTTCATGGCCACCATCTCGGGGCAACGCTTTAAAGGGCACCGTCAAGCAAAAAAAACTCCTATCGAGAAACGAAACGTTTCTCGGCGCCCCCTTTCGTTATCCTCATCTTTACCCTTGCCGCAGTTTTATTTACTTCGGCGTCAGCTCTTTTGCACCAGTCACCCTCGATCCAACTAAGCCGCCCGCCTTGACCCGGCAGGTTTTAAGTTTAATTTTTCCCTGATCGCTCTTGCCGGGGCGCTTGTTGCATACACCGCTGTTCCCACATCGAACAATTTTGACGTGTTCAGGCCTCCTACGACAACAGGGTCAAGACCCGCATGCTCCACCAGCTCGACGACAGCGTTCAATCCTTCCCGGTCGTCGCCGGCTATCGGGATCCCGATTTTTTCGCCCCTGTTGTTCATTGTTTTTTTCAGGTCTTCAAAATACACCGTATTGAACGCCCTTACTATCCTTGCGCCAGGAAGAAGACGGGCTACAAAGACGCCCATGCCGCCCGGTTCTTTTCTGGCTTCTTCCGCGATCACCCCATCCCGCTCGGGATAAGGATTCGACGTGTCGATCACGATCTTGCCCTTCAGGGTCTCCTTGGTTTTCGCGTCAAGCTCCGGCAAAGCCTTCAAGGGAAGCGACAGCACGATCACATCTCCAAAGGCGATCGCTTCCGCGACGGTCCCGGCGCGCGCTTTGGGTCCGGTGGTCCTGACAAGATCTTTGAGCGTATCAGGATGTCTTGAACTGTAGAAGATCTCGTATCCTGCGTTTGCGAACAGGATTCCAAGAGTTCCCCCGATATGGCCAGATCCGACGATGCCTATTTTATTTATTTTCATATGTCTTCATCTCCTTTTTAAACGATAGCGCGAAGCGCTCTTGATGCTCAACCTCCATTTCATGGCTTTGACTGACACTTCGAATCGCTCTTTTCCATTATGAAACAGTTGCCTCTAATAAAAATGTATCTCTTCTTCAGGCATTCTGTCAAATTTGAAAACCCGCGCTACGCATACATGGGAGCGTAATTGCCCCAATACCTCGCATAATAAGAACAGCAGTACTTTATTCTTATAATTAAACTTCCTGAGGGGGCGGTCTTTCCTGTTTGAAGTTACTTTTTTCTTTGCTGATCTCTTCTCTTGACTTCTCGCGTGCCGCTTCGGTATCATAGGCAAGTCCATACAGCGGACAAACAGGGAGGCATCGTCATGACACTCTCGATTATTGCAGCAGTTCTGGCCGGAGTCTATCTCTTCGCAGTCATCAAGAACTGGCCCCCGATGTGAGGGAGCCCCACGTCGCCGGCGGCGCCGGCGAAAGGACAACAGCGGCTCACGTTCACGGGCGCCACTAGGCCCGGGCCAATAAGCGGCGAGCGGGAATCCGAACGTAACCAGGACGCATCTTAGCGCATCTCAGGGTCGGGCCTATACTGTTTGACGTTGCCCTTTTTCTTAGAAAATCTCTCCGCAGTTCTTCCTCGTTAAATGCCTTGATCCGCGCGCTGGATTCATAAAAAGTCGTCAACCCCCTCGTCGGGAATCGTCTCGCCTGACCCGAAGATCCTCTAAGCTCCTCAACGGGAATTCTCGCCCTTTTCCTCTTTATCCTTTCTCTCACTCTAGACATCTCAGGCTATAATGTCTGACTTTGCCCTTTTCTTGGATAATCACTCCGCATGATTCGTTTGGCATGACCCTTAGGCTTCCGAACGCGTCCGCAAATCATTCCTTGACTCCCACCGTTTTTTGCGATAGACTTCGTCAGTTCCGGCACGTGGAAAAGTAAAAAAGGGGGGTTGCAATGACGAACAACACCATAAGCGTTGTCATTCTCGTCGTCGGGATCGTTCTGCTGGTACTGGGATTCAATGAGTACGGAACCTTCGGGTCTCGTGCAGCCAGAATGCTGGGCGCCGGCGTTTCGAACAAGGTTCTGTTTTTGTTCGTCGCGGGCTCTGCATGTACTGTCTTAGGGCTCATGAAGACGCTGAAGAAATAAAAAAAGACCTGACACGTAACAGTTCTGAGGGCGCAGGTTGCGTCAATCAAGCATACGAACAAAATTCACTTTTATTTTTTATCGTTCCTGATGTATAATGCCCGAGTTTTGCAGGCCATTATCCGGAGTCAAATTGAAAAAAACGCTCTATTACATGTTGTTCGCAGTCCTGATTCTGTCCGTGTCGCAGTCCGCTTTTGCCTCGTCGACTATTAGGGCTAAGGCGTGGATCCTGATCGACGAGAACGACTCGGTCCTTATCTCGAAAAACTCCTCAGCCAAGCTTCCTCCTGCAAGCACGGTAAAGCTGGTGACTGCCATGGTGGCCCTCGACCGTCTAGAGCCGACTACGACCGTGACGGTGAGCAAAAAGGCCAAGTCAGCCCGTTCAGGCAGACCCAGGATTCAGACGGGCGAAGAGCTGACGGTCAAGGACCTTCTCCATTTGGCCCTCATGAAGTCCAATAACTCCGCGGCAGTGGCCCTGGCCGAAGCAGCAGGAGGTTCCGAGGACGCTTTTGTCGGATTGATGAACCAGAAGGTAAATGAGATCGGGGCCAATGACACCCATTTCGTCACCGCCTCAGGCCTGCCCAAAGGCAAACAGTATACAACAGCGCGCGATCTGACGACCATCCTGAGAAAGGCACTCACCTACCCGCTGATCAGGGACATCCTCGGCAAAAAAGTATGGATGGTCAAAACAGCGGCCGGCAGGGAATTATTCCTGTCAAATACGGACAATCTGCTGTGGCGTCGGAGCGACATGATAGGCGGCAAGACCGGCTTTACCTGTAACGCGAGACACTGCTTCGTGGGAGCCGTGGATACAGGAAAGGGTCTTCTGTACGCGGCCGTTCTCGGCGCTCCGTCGCGTTACCGGTTATGGCAAGACACGTCGAAGCTCGCTGATATGGGAGAGCACTTGCAGCTGGACGGTTCATTGGATTACTTCGGGCTTTTTGCCCGTTTCGGAAGCTCCGCGCTCACATGGAAATCGGACCGCACCGTGTATCAGTGCATTCTGGGCAGTGATGCCGGTTTTGAAGACCGGCCCGCAAACTCCCTTCTTCCATTCGGATATTCTTTATCTCCCGCCGCGGAAAACTTTCGGCTCACCCCTTAGTCCCTCCTTCATCAGCCCTTTTTTGTGCAAATTAATAAAAATACCCTAAAAATACCCCGAGCGGGTTCTTGCTTTATTGTTAATCCCTGCTATATTCTAATTCAACGTCCTTTACTGTGTTATTTTTTCAATCGTTGAGACTCATTTTAATTGCAGAATATTTAAATTTACTGCACCTTCTTCGGGTTATTAACCCACATTTCTCAAAGGGGGGAAGTGGTCACATCTGCATCGCATCGGGATCGAATAAGGAGGGAAAAATCATGAAGAGATCGGGTGTTGCCATCAGTACAATCTTTTGCGTAATATTTTTTTATGCCCAGGCGGCCTTCTCCTGGGGCTGGGCTGTTCACACGTACATCGATGAACAGTTCTACACAAAATGGCAGATACGGAACGCGAATCTGTCGTACGGCGGTCTGACGCCCGATATTTTCAATTACCAATTCAACGCGCAAGCACTCTACATGCAAGATCAGACGCATAATGACTTCATGAAAGTCTGGGAGGCGGCACGATCGAAACCGGGGAAGGCGCTTGCGTTCGGCTTCGTGAGCCACAATGAAGTCTGGGGCGTCGATTCCACGGCCCATCGCTCGGGCATCACCTTCGGACAACTCGGAACGATACCCGGGCATCCTGAGGCAGGAGGATATGTCGTTGCGAAAGCCTATATATTGAAAGGGATCCTTGAGCAAATCCCCGAATTCAATGCCCTGCAGTTACCGGAGCCGGTTGCCCTGCAGGTTGCCCACGAGCTCGTGGAGTACGGCGTGGACATACTCATGAAGCAAATAGACCCCATGATAGGGGCCAAGATTACGGCAGCGGCGCTTCCTCCAAATCCGAATTTCCCCCTGCTCCTGGAGAAGGCCTATGCGGAAGAATTTGCCGCACACTTCGGGATTAGTTACGTCGACGCCCTTAAGTTCTTCACATCATCGGAGAGGCAGTTTGACCAACTGATGGTTCTTTACGGGCAGGTGCTCATGCAGGATGACGCTACGGCCGTGCTCCTCATTTCCCAGCAGCTCGCTGAACTCGCCTCAACGTTCCTCGCTGCCAACGGCATTACGCTTCCGCCGGGCACCGATATTACGCCGATTCTCCAATACGGCATCATGCAGTCAATAGACATTTGTAAGGACGATTTTTCACAAGAAGTCTTTGCTACTTCCAATTTTGTTTACCAGCAGCTTGACGCACACGGCGTAACGAATTAGTCCGCGAATGGCTGCTGTATTTAACCTGACGATGCGCAACTATTTATTCTGCAGAGTATGCCCGATCGGGCGGGAAGGCGGAAAAAGCCATCAGAATTGATAGCTGAGAGTGCCGATGTACCGCCGGTCATTTTCGAAGCCCGGCTGGTCTTTGGTGAGGAACTGAACACCGGCGGTAATATTCAAGCTGGGAGTCACAAATCGAAGCCCCGGCGTCCATCCCGTGTAATCCCCCCCCTCAGGGGTTATGACATTCTTTTTGGTTACGTAATTGAATTCCATCATCGCCTGCAGCTGGCGGCCTTTGGTGACCGGGACCAGGATTCCTGCGTTGAGCACGCCGTACTTGTCCCGATAGGGATCGTTCTGCTTGCTCTCCAGCTGGTCGTTCAGAACGATCTGCCCCTCGGCGTATAACCCGATAACGATATTATCCTCCGGCATCTCTTTCTCGTTCGCCCCGATCAACATGAGCCTCACACCCTCGTGTTTGACCTCATGGAAACCCTTGGTCTCGTCTCCGGTCGGAAGGGTGAGCGCGGCACCCACCGCGATTGCGGGCAGGTCTTCGTCCTGGGAACTTAGCCGCCATTTGACCAGGAGGTCGGTGTCACCCGCGCCGATTTGACGGTTTTCCGAGCTTCCGAAATTGGTCCCCACGGCCCTGCCCTTAAACCCCACCTCGATCCTGTCCGTGACGCCGTAAGTGCCTGTGAGGATTCCTTCGCCGACGGAATAGTTGGGCACGTCGCTGTTTTCGAGAATGCCGGAGAGCCCGATCGTGAATTTGCCTTTCGGCTGCGTGTATGCCGAGTTGGTGATGGCAAGCCCGGTCAGACCCTGGATATTGACCGGTCGGTTGACCACGATACCCGGGTGTTCGACGTACACGTTTTCTTCATCGAAAAAAGTGTCGTCGCCGGCCAAGGCCAAACCTCCGGCCGCCAGGACCATGCACAGGACAGATAAAAGAGCACAGATTGCCCTCATTGCTCACCCCCGTTTTTTCGAAAAGCGCGGCGCTTGCGCGCCCCGTACGAATCACCCATGAACAAAATGCCGCTTTCATGAAGCAATGGCAACGACAATGCTGTGACAGTTTGATGCAAACCGGCAATAGTGTAGCAAAATACATCGGGACAGTCAATAACTGTTTTGGCTCACGTCAGGCCAAAAGAGAACTGTCCGGTTTTTAGGGAGCAGCTGGTATTACATTCCTGCGGCTGACAAACTGAGGCTTTAATGCGCAGTACGGCGCTAAACCAGCCTATGCTCTGGAGGCGCCCCTTATGATTATCAGAGCCTTCGGCAACCCTCGTTAATAGCCCGTCAATTTGTGGTAAACTTACTTTATATAAATTCACGTTACTGCAGAGCGGTCTGTTGCAGGCATGAACAAAAACGGGAGGTAGCCATGAAAAGGACGTCCCGTGCAATAATAATGGTGTTCATAAGCTTGGCCCTGATGAGTTGTGGTCATGACCACAACGCATCGCCGACATTTGTTACCCAGATCCTGAGCGATCCAACGTTTAACGGTGATATCGAGCTAAGTTCCTCAGGCGTTTTCACGGTAACGCAGGGCAGCAATACGGGGGGAAGTGTATTTGCAGGCATAAATCCTACCTCAACCATAACCACACCCGACGAATTCCGTGCTTTCCTGGACTTTCCCCTGACTGGCCGGGGCGGAGTCCCGGGTAACGCCGTCATCGTATCGGCGACCCTCGATATTGTAATCAACAATGTCTTTCTTCAAGTGCCGACCGACACGATTCCAATTCGTATCGAACTTGTTTCCCTACCAGGGCTGACGTTAGTGCAGGATGATTTTAGCCGCACTTTACTGCAGGCGATTGCATTCACCACGATTGAGCCTCCGATTTCCTTAGCCGACGCAAGCAACCACGTATCCGTAGATGTGACTTCGTTGATGGTACAGGCACAGAATTTGGGCCTGCCTGACTTCCAGGTCCGGATATTAGAGGATTTAGGGGCACCTTTTCCCGGGCTTATCGAAATCAACGACACTACAGAGCCGACGACCCGGGGACTTCTTGCGCCTCTGCTGCAGGTCGAATATTTCTGAAACCTTGGCCGCGCTTATCAAGCACAGATGGATTTTCGAACCGGCGGCGCCAATTGTGCGAGGCGTACGCTTACGACAAGCACATCTTGGGGGTCAGGTCTACACATCTTGGGGGTCAGGTCTATAATGTTTGACTTTCCGCTTCTGATC
>OFHG01000028.1_pt1 | contig 68147 bp, 63 predicted proteins | sample 1521931 | NCBI WGS metagenome assembly OFHG01 (sample SAMEA2468438, study PRJEB22500) | soil metagenome | biome: Glassland; feature: Farmland; material: Clay | place: Australia | collected 2013-01-31 | depth 0.55 m
CCCGGGCCCCCTGCACGCGCTCGTCTTCGTGGGGCTCCTCGCCCGTCTGCCCACGGTCCTGTGGGCGATTAGCGCGGCCGTCAGCCCGACGGCCGAGCTTCCGTGGCTCGGGCGCCAGACGTGGTTCGGCTGGATGGTGGATCTCTTCGTCGTGCTCGTCTTCGCCGGCGTCGTCGCGGCCGCCGTCAACCGCAAGGTGCTGCGGCCCGCACGCTTCCGCGGCTCCCACCTCGGGGAGGCGGACTTCATCCTCGTGATGATCTTCGGCGTCGTCGGGACGCTCCTGTGCTGGCACGCGGCGGCGCACGCACAGGGGCTGTCGAACCATGTCGGCCCGATCTCGAACGCATTCGCGTCGCTCTTCCCGTCGACCGGCGCCACGGAGCGCGTGTTCGTATGGGCGCACCTCGTCCTCGTCTTCGCCTTCCTAGTGATGTACGAGCGGTCCGAAGCCTGGCCGCCGCGCTGGCCCTGGTACGTCCCCGCCGCGCTCCCCGTGATCCTGCTCATGGTCGGCGTGGTCTGGGCCCAGGCCGCGAACACGGGCCATCTCTTCCTGAGCGGTTTCGCGCCCTTCGTGGCCTTCCTGACGGGCCTCGGGATCCTCGCCCGCCGGCCGTGGTCCTGGCCCGTGGCGTTCGCCTCCGTCACGGGGTTCGGTCCGACCATCTTGCTCTTCGCGCCCCTGAGCCCAGAGGCCGTCTACGGGGCCTTGGCCCTGTTCGTGCTGGACGCCATCTTCCTGCTCGCGCTCGTCCAGAAGTTCTTTGAACCATCGTCCCGGTAGCGACGAGGACGTGCCCGCCGACGGGGCCGTCGTCTACGAGCGCAGCACGATCTCGATGTTCACGCCGTCGGGGACCTGGATGCGCATGAGCTGCCGCAGGGCGCGCTCGTCCGCGTCGAGGTCGATGAGCCGCTTGTGAATCCGCATCTCCCACCGGTCCCAGGTCTCGGACCCTTCCCCGTCGGGCGACTTCCGCACGGGCACGACGAGGCGCTTCGTCGGGAGGGGGATGGGCCCGGCCATGGCGACCCCCGTGCGCTCGCTGATCAGCTTGATCTGCTGGCACACGTTGTCGACCTTCTTGGGGTCCGTGCCGCTGAGGGATATCCGGGCCTTTTGCGCCATATGCTGATTCACCAGAAGGAAGGGAAAAGGAGGAGGGAGGTCACCGCTTCTCCACGTCGATGACCTGTCCGGCCGCCACGGTCTGTCCCATGTCCCGGATCGCGAACCGTCCGAGCTGGGGGAAGGCCTTCGCGGGCTCGATGACCATGGGCTTCGTGGGGCGGATCTTGACCCGCGCCGCGTCCCCGGTCTTGATGAACTCGGGCTTCTCCGCCTTCGCGGCGCCCGTCTTGGGGTCCAGGGCCGCGATGAGCTCCTCGAACGTGCACGCGACCTGGGCCGTGTGCGCGTGGAAGACCGGCGTGTAGCCCACCGTGATCACGGAGGGATGGTTGAGGACGACGATCTGGGCCGTGAAGGACTTCGCGACCGTGGGCGGGTTGTCCGCCGGGCCCGCGACGTCGCCGCGGCGCAGATCCTTCTTGTCCACGCCCCGGACGTTGAAGCCCACGTTGTCGCCGGGCTCCGCCTGGGGGATCTGCTCGTGGTGCATCTCGATGCTCTTCACCTCGCCCACCTTGTCCGCGGGCATGAAGTGGACCTTCATCCCGGACTTCAGGATGCCCGTCTCCACGCGGCCCACAGGAACCGTCCCCGCGCCCGTGATGCTGTACACGTCCTGCACGGGGAGGCGCAGGGGCTTGTCGACCGGCTTGGGCGGCACGGTGAGGTCGTCGAGCGCCTGGACCAGGAACGGGCCCTTGTACCAGCCCAGCTTGGTCGAGGGCTTGACGATGTTATCGCCCTTGTACGCGCTGATCGGGATGAAGGGGATCCTGTCCACCTTGTAGCCCACGCTCTTCAGCAGCGTGGACACATCGTTCTTGATCTCGTTGTAGCGCGCTTCGGAGTACTCGGGCTTCGTCGCGTCCATCTTGTTCACTGCGACGATGAGCTGCTCCACGCCGAGCGTCCGCGCGAGGAAGATGTGCTCACGCGTCTGGGTCTGCGGGCCCTCCGCCGCGGCGACCACGAGGACGGCCGCGTCGGCCTGGGACGTGCCCGTGATCATGTTCTTCACGAAATCCCGATGGCCCGGGGCGTCGATGATCGTGAAGTAGTACTTGTCCGTGTCAAAGCGCTTGTGAGCGACGTCGATTGTGAGGCCGCGCTCCCGCTCCTCCTTCACCTGGTCCATGACGAAGGCGAACTCGAAGGTGGCCTTTCCCAACTGTTCGGCGAGCTTCTTCAGATTCTCGAGTTCATGAGGGTCGATGTTGCCGGTGTCGTACAGGACCCGGCCGACGGTCGTCGACTTGCCGTGGTCGACGTGACCGATGAACACGAGGTTCAAGTGTGGCTTGGCGGGCATGTCTTCTACCCCGTAGGTCGCACCTTATCATCCAGTCGTATAAGAGCTTTCCGAATGCCACACACGCGTTTTTCTCCGAGAGAACGCCGCGACGCGCAATGGCGGCTCGTCCTCAAGCGTCTCGGAGCCGGAAGCCCGCGGACGCGAGGATGTCCTCGTGGGAACGCGCGACGTCCGCCTTGGTCGTCGTCGCGAGGTCGACGAACCGCAGTTCGGTCCACGCGGCGGCCTTCGGCGGTCCGCCGCCGGGCCATTCCGCGCGGAAGAGGAACTCGAGGTCCCAGTGCTTCACGAGGTCCGGGAAGCGGCGGGGCGTGTACACTTCGGAGACCACCTTCGCGTCCGAGAACGCGAGGTCCGTCCGCTCGAGCTGCTCCGCCGCGATGCGCCGCGCCGCGGCGTCGGGGGACTCGTTCACGATGAGATGGGACGACGGCAGCATCCATCCCTTGCTGTGGACCGCGGTGCGGGAGGCGTCCAGGGCGCCGATGTGGTCCCAGGGGGCCTCCGGGTTCAGGTGGCCCATGAGGAGGTGGCCGGGATGCCCGCGTTCGGAGACGAGGAGGAACGCCGATAGGCAGAGGCCGCCCTCCGGAACCACCGGCATCGCAAACGGCACTCCCCCCTGCTTGTTGAACCGGCAGAAGCGTCGGTCCGTGGTCATATCCGATCCTCATCGCGGGTAGACGCCCGCGGCATATGAACCCGGCGCCGCGGGTTCCCGCACCGCGCGTGAGACTCGAGCCGGCCACGAAGGCCCAGCGGATCCTCCGGGAGTGGCCAGCTTGGTCGGGTGCGGAGGGTGGCCATGGCAAGGTGGGACCGGTCGGAGCAAGTACGACCGGGAACGTCCCGCCCGCAATACGTACTGTTCGTACGACGAGCTCAAGTATATCGCGATATAGCGAGGTCTCATGCAGTCCGGCCCCCTTCTCCACCCCACCCTGCCCTTCTTCAGCAAGGGCGGCTTCCGCATGCTCGTCCTCCGTGCGCTCCGGGAGCGACCCATGCACGGCTACGAGGTCATCAAGGTCCTCGAGGACCGATTCCAGGGCTTCTACCGGCCCAGCGCGGGCGCGGTCTATCCCGCCCTCCGGTCCCTCCAGCGGGAAGGCCTCGTGGCGGTCCGCGGGGCCGAGCGCCGCAAGACGTACCACGTCACCGCCAAGGGCAAGGCCGTGCTCCGCGGCCAGCGCGCGGCCATGCAGCGACACTTCGCGACGTTCCAGGCCGCCGTGGGCCCCGAGCGGGCGGCGCTCCTCCGCGAGCTGCGGGAGACGGGGAGGCTCCTCATGCCCAACCTTCGCACGATCACGCCGCGCCAGGCGACCGAGCTCCGAAAGGCGGTCGTCGAGATGCGCGGCCGCATCGCCGCCATCCTGGCGGAGACGGAAGAGGTGTAGATCCATGGCCGAGAGCGTCATCCGGGTATCCGGGCTCACGAAGCAGTTCGACGGCTTCACCGCGGTCGACCACGTCGACTTCGACGTGAAGAAGGGCGAGATCTTCGGCTTCCTCGGCCCGAACGGGGCCGGCAAGTCCACGACGATCCGCATGCTGTGCACCCTGAGCCGCCCGACGGACGGTACGGCCACCGTGGCCGGCTTCGATGTCGTGAAGCAGGACAGTCGCGTGCGGCAGCACATCGGACTCGTGTCGGAGAAGCTGATCATGTACAACGACCTCACCGCGCGGGAGAACCTCCGCCTCTTCGGGGAGCTTTACGACATCCCGAAGGACGCGCTGAAGAAGCGGATTGAGAAGCTCCTGACGTTCGTCCGCATGGAGAAGTGGGCGGACGCGCGGATCGGGACGTTCTCTACGGGCATGAAGCAGCGGATTAACGTGATCCGCGCCCTCGTGAACCAGCCCGAGATCCTGTTCCTCGACGAGCCCACCTTGGGACTCGATCCCCAGTCCACCGTGGAGATCCGCGAGCTCGTCCGTCGCATCAACCTGGAGAACAAGACGACGATCATCCTGACCACGCACATGATGGTCGAGGCGGACCTCCTGTGCGACCGGATCGGCATCATCGATCACGGGAAGCTCGTCGCGCTGGACACCCCCGCGAACCTGAAGAAGCTCGTGTCCGGGACGGACACCACCGTCCTCGAGTTCGACATCCCCAACCTGGGTCCTTCCCTCCTGACCGCGTTGGGCTCCCTGTCCTGCGTCGCGTCGACCCTCCAGGAGGACGAGACCCACGTCAAGGTGCGGGCCAAGGGCGAGGACTGCTTCGACGCGGTCATCGACGGAATCCGCAAGAACGGCGGCAAGGTCCAAGGCGTGCGCAACCTGGAGCCCACGCTGGAGGACGTCTTCCTCCAGCTCACGGGCCGGGAGGTCCGGGAGCAGGTCACCAACCATGTCCCCATGGCCTCGAGGCGCGGACCGCACGGCCCGCGGGCATCCCACTCGAGGGTGAGGTGATCCCATGAGCGTGAAGCGAGTCCTGCGGCACAGCGGCTGGATTGCGTGGAAGGACCTCCTCGAGTTCAGCCGGAGCAAGCTGCGCCTCGTCATGCTCGTCCTCATGCCCCTGTTCATGATGGTCATGGTGGGGTTCATCTTCCCCTCGGGCACGTCGATCAGCAACCAGCCCGTGGCCTTGGCCAACCAGGACCTCGGCGTCACGGTCCAGGTGCCGCCGACCTACGCGAACACGACCCTCGACATGGGGGATCAGTTCGTCACCGGCCTGAAGGCGATCAACAACCAGACGGGGATGATGGACCTGAGCCCGTCGCCCGGGTTCGACGACATCAAGACCCGGATCCAGGACGGCCTGATCAGCGGCGGCATCATCATCGCTCCCGACTTCAGCCGGTGCCTCATGGAGGGCGAGCAGGGGAACATCACGATCGTGACGGACCAGTCCAACCCCCAGCTCTCCGCGATGATGGAGGCCGTGCTGGGCCAGACGATCACCGCCATGGGGAAGGAGTGGGCCGCGTACAACCTGAACGTGACCTACCACATCTCGGTCAGCCAGGCCCAGGCCATGATCCAGCCCTACAACGTCCAGTTCACGGGGATCGTGCCGGGCAGCCCGAACTACTTCCAGTTCGTGGCCCCGGGGATCATCGCCATGGTCGTGATGATGTCCCTGATGACCGGCCTGCCCCACGCCATCTCCTACGAGAAGGACACGGGCACCCTGGACGGCATGCTCGTGGCGCCGACGAGCCGCCTCTCCATCATCCTGGGCAAGGTCTTCGCCCAGACGGTCCGCGGCGTCGTCCAGGCGACGATCATCTTCGTGCTCGCGGTGGTCCTGTTCGGCGTCGTGGTCTACGGCAACCTGCTCCTCGTGGCGGGGCTCATCCTCCTCTCCGTGTTCAGCTTCGTGGGCTTGGGCATCCTGATCACGTCCTTCACGGACAAGGAGGAGACCGCGACCATGGTCATGATGACCCTCATGTTCCCCATGATGTTCCTGAGCGGGGTCTTCTTCCCGATCCAGCAGATGCCGTGGTTCATGCAGGACATCGCCCAGGTCCTGCCCCTGACCTACGCGACGACGGCCCTGCGGAAGGTCATGGTCCTGGGCGCGGGCGTGGACGCGGTCTTCACGGAGATCGTGATCCTGTTCGCGTTCGGAGCCGTGCTCCTCGCGGTCGCGGTGCCCATGTTCCGGAAGGCCATGACCCGGTAGGACCGGGGAGTCGGTGAGGACGCGCTGCGCGGCTCACGCGGAATAGTACGCCTCGTCGTACGGCTCGGGCGGCAGTCCCTTCCGCGTCCGGATGCCGCGAACGACCTCGCCGAGGAGGTCCTTGGGGACGGGCTCGAAGCCCGCATTCTCCGTGGACCACAGGGCGCGTCCCTGGGTCGCGCTGCGGATGGACGATGCGAACCCGAACATCTCCGCCACGGGGACCTTGGAATGGATGACCGTCACGTCGCCCTCCTGGTTGATGTCCTCGATCACGCCGCGGCGGCTCTGGACGTCGCCGAGGGCCGCGCCCATGTAGTCCTGGGGCACGTTGATGAAGACCTTCTGGATGGGCTCGAGCAGGGTGCGCCCGCCCTGGACCATGGCGCCGTAGATCGCGTTGCGGGCCGCGGGGATGACCTGGGCCGGGCCGCGGTGCACGGAGTCCTCGTGCAGCTTCGCGTCTACGAGGCGGATTTTGAGGGCCATGCCCTTCTCCGCGGCCAGGGGACCGCGGTTCATGACCTCGATAAACGCCTCCTTGATCAGCTCCATGGTCTCGTTGAGGTACTGGATCCCCTTCGTCGCGTCGATGAGGACGTTCGTGTCCTGGAACCAGACCACGCTCTTGGCCTCGTCGCGGTCCATGCCCAGCTCCTCGAGCTTCTTCGCGAGGACCTTGGAGTCCTTGATCCGCTGGCCGGACGCGATCTCGCCCGCGCGGATCGCGGCGACCACCTGGGGCTCGAGCGGCTCCGCCTCCATGTAGAACCGGTTGTGCTTGTTGGGGGACTTGCCCTCGAAGGGGCCGCCCTGGCCCGTGACGCACTCGCGGTACACGACGATGGGCGTGCTCGTGGTCACGGGGATCTTGTAGTCGTTCTGCACGCGGTAGATTGTGATCTCCAGGTGGAGCTCGCCCATCCCGCTGATCAGGTGCTCGCCCGTCTCCTGGTTGATCTCGACCTGGATGCTCGGGTCCGCCTTCGCGAGGAGGCGGAGGGCCTCGATGAGCTTGGGCAGGTCCGAGGTGGATTTGGCCTCCACGGCCACGGTGACCACGGGGTCGGAGTAGTGGACGATCTTCTCGAAGGGCTGCATGTCCTTGTCGTCGCTGACGGTCGACCCCGCGACGGCGTCGCGCAGGCCGACGACGGCGACCACGTTGCCCGCGTCGATCTCCTCGACGGGGATGCGGTCCGGGCCGACGATCATGGCGACCGTCTGGGCGCGCTGGGGCTTGGGCATCCCCATGACCCACAGCTCCTGTCCGCGGACGATCTTGCCCGAGTAGAGGCGGCCGGCGGCGACCTCGCCCGCCTGGGGGTCCACGATGATCTTCGTGACCATGAACGCCACGGGGCCGCTCTCCGACACGGTCATCATGGACTTGCCGACCGGGGACTCGAGGTCGCCCTTCCAGATCACGGGGATCCGGGTCTTCTGGGCCTCGAGGGGGTTCGGCAGGTGCCGGATGACCATGTTGAGGACGACCTGGTGGAGGGACGCCTTCTTGGCCAGCTCCTTCATCGTGCCCTCCTGGCAGTGCTTGTAGACGTCCTTGAACGTGATTCCGGATCGCTTCATGAACGGGACCGAGATGGCCCACTTGTGGAACGCGGAGCCGAAGGCCACGTTCCCCGACTCCACGTTGAGCGCCCACTTGTCCTTCAGGTCGTCGGGCAGCTGCTTCTGGATGCGCGCGTTGACCTCCGTGATGATCTTCACGAAGCGCTGCTGCATCTGCTCCGGCGTGATCTTGAGTTCGTTGACCAGGCGGTCCACCTTGTTGATGAACAGGGCGGGGCGCACGCGCTCCTTCAGCGCCTGGCGGATGACCGTCTCCGTCTGGGGCATGATGCCCTCGACCGCGTCCACGAGGATGATCACGCCGTCGATAGCGCGCATCGCGCGGGTCACGTCGCCGCCGAAGTCCACGTGGCCCGGCGTGTCGATCAGGTTGATCAGGTAGGGCTCTCCCTCGAACTCGTGGACCATGGAGGCGATGGCCGCGTTGATCGTGATGCCGCGGGCCTGCTCCTGCTCGTCGTAGTCCATGAACAGCTGGGACCCGGCGAGCTCCTCGGAGATCATCCCCGCGCCGGCGATGAGGGAATCGCTGAGGGTCGTGTTGTGGATGAAAAGGCCCTCCGCGACGAAGTTGCGCGGACCAGGGACCGAGAAGTCGTAGACGAACTCCTCGACCGCCTCGCGAATGGCCTTCACCTCAACGAAGGCGACGTCGTCGTTGAGGACCGGTTCCACCTCCACCAGATCGGACTGGACCATGGAAAGCAGGGAGGAGGCACTGGGTGTCTCTTCCAGGTTCGCGTACGTGCGTGTTTTCCAGGTGCTGGAATCGAGCCGGGACCAGTCCACCGGGACCAGGTCGACCACGTACGAAGGCCCGGCGTGAACCTCGAGAGACTCGTGCCTTTCCGCCTTCTCCGAATCCTTGAACCGGGGCAGTCGGGAGAGGTTCTTCCTCCCGGAGATGTACAGCGTGGTCTTGCCCGGCCTCCGGTCGAGCGTCCCGCGGATGCCGAAGCGGAGAAAGAGGAGCTGGAGGTCGTCCAGGAAGCCCTCGGAGGCGCTCGTGGCCGATACTGCGCGTCGCCCCTTCTCAACGGTGCCGTCCGCGTCCAGGTATCCCTGGACAAACGCCGCCGCCAAGGGGAGCGGAACCGTGTAGAGCAGATCGGGCAGCCGCATGGTCCTGGCCTTGGCTCGGAGCGGATAGCCAAGGACGACGTGAAGGAACATGAGGAGGGTCTTGGACCTGGATTCGACCCGGGGCACCCGCGGCGGGTGACGTGCGATCGTGGGGCGCGGCACCAGGGCTGTGAGGGTGTTCACCGCCTCCGACAGGATGTCTTCGTCGGCTCCATGGAGGAACCCATTGCCGTCACCATCGCCGTAGAGAAGACCGAAGTAGCGGAAGACGCGCTCAAGCAATTCCCGTCGCGGAAGGTTGAGAGGCGATCCGGACTTCGCCGGTCCCTTGGGAAGACGGTAGGTGACCCGAACGACGAGGCGGTACAGTTCCGCAGCCGAAACTACGCCTCGGTGCGTAAGGTTGAGGAGCCGTGATCCCCGCACTTTCCCCTCAACGCCCAATCTCGCGCGTCCTTCGCGAGACAGCTCAAAGAGGAACCTCCCGTCCCCAGCCAGGCGCTCCAGGATGGCCGCCTCGAGGCTGTCCCAGCCTTCCGAATCCGCGGATGAAGGAAGCCGACGCGGCACAGCGAGGCGGTCGCCGACTCGCAACCGGAGGGCCTCACGGAACTCGAGCGTGTGGCCCCGAGCCGCGACAAACCTGTGCTCTCGTGTAGTCCGGATGACCCGGCCATCCCTCGTCTCGATCTCCACGAGGGGTTCGGTCGCACGGAGACGCCACACATGGGTGAACTGCGCGAACGACGTGTCTCCCGTGTCGAGCCGGATGGAGCGGGTCCAAAGGGAATCACCGGTGACATCGCGCACGTCCGCCCCCTGCTCGTTCGCAACAGGATTGCGGGCGGCGTAGCGGGACCAGAGGTCTTCGGCGCGAATCCATTGGCCGTTTACCCAGACGCGGGCGTCACCGGACAGGCACTTCCCGTGGTCGATGTGTGCGGCGGTCCCAATGTTCCGGATCTGCGCCTTCTTGTGCAGGAGGGCCGAGGCCTTCTTGATGTTCTCTTCCTTGCGTCCCATACGCGTGTCACCTGGGGAGGAATTTCAATGAGATGGCATCGCACATGACTTGCTTTTATTAAAGCTTCGCTCCGGGGGAGGAGCGAGGCATCACCGCGCCGATCCCGCGACCCGCTCCAGCTCTTCCTTCTTCGCGATCGCGGAGCTCTGCATGTCGCCCTTGGACGCGAGGAAGATCTCGTCCGCGAGGCACTCCTCGACGGGCTTCTTGTTCTTGAACGTCGCGGCGACGGCGCCCTGGGTGATGTTCCGCAGGGCCATGTCGAGCCGTCGCGACGGCGAGATGTCCACGGCCCGCGGCACGGAGATGCCGCCGAACCGGAGGCGCGTGATCTCCTCGCGGGGCGCCGCATGCTCGAGGGCCTCCACGAGGACCTGCACGGGGTTCTTGTTCGCCTTCTTCTCGAGGATCTCGAACGACGTCCGCACGACGCGGTAGGCCTTGGATTTCTTCCCCGTGTAGACCTCGGTCCGCATCATCCCGTTGATCAGGCGCTCGACGATGTTCGCGTGCTGCTTGCCGAAGGGCTTGGCGGCCCATCGAGCGCCCGTGTGCGGGATGACGATCGGGTTCAGGTTGATGTACTTGGCGAGCCCGAGGTCGTGGACCGTGATGTCTGCGAGGTCGTACTTCTCGAAGAGCTTCATCTCGTAGGGAGGCCGCTTCTTCGGCTTCTTGGCCTCCTTCTTGGGCTTCGCCTCGGCGCCCTCCTCGCCCTCCGCGGGGGCCGGCGGCTCGGGCGCCGGCTCGGGCAGCGCGGACGGCTCCGCGGGCGTGGACTCCGGTGGCGGCAGGACGGGTGTCTCCGGGGGCGGGGCCGGCGTCGCGGGCTCCGGCGTCTCCGGTTCGGATGGCTCGGGCTTCTCTTCCGGATCCACGAGACCTACCTCACCGGCTTCTCTTTCCGGCCCCGCACGAGTTCGTCGAGGGAGACGCCGTTCACCTGGATGACCTTGTACCGCACACCCGGGATGTCCCCGTAGGACCGGCCCATGCGGCCGCCGATCCCCTCGACGAGGACCTCGTCGTGCTCGTCGATGAAGTTGATCGCGCCGTCGCCCACGGCGAACGCGGTGATCTGCCGTCCGTTCTTCACGAGCTGGACCTTCACGCACTTGCGCAGCGCGGAGTTGGGCTGCTTGGCCTCGATGGCCACCTTCTCGAGGACGATTCCCTTGCCCTGGGGCGAGCCTTCGAGCGGGTCGGACTTCTCCTTCAGGTGCTGCACGCGGCGCTTGTAGTACCGGTCCGACCAGCGATGCGTCTGCCGCTCGACCTTGAGCTTCCGTGCCGCGAACAATCCCCGTGCCAAGCTGGTTCCTCGTAGGGCGGAGTGCGTCCTAATTTGCAGGAGCTATATAAGGATGGCGAGACGCGGCGGTCAGTGCGCCCCCATCGAAGCGTTCGAGGCCGCGGAGGGGACATCGACCGCGACGTCGCAGTATGGACACGGGAAGCGTTCCTCCGGGAACGCCCAGCGGTTCACGATGCCTCCGCAATGCGGGCAGCGCTCGACGAACACCTGCTCCTTCTCTGCGCCCGCGAGGACGAACTCCCCCGTAGCGCGGTCCACGACGCCATCCACGTACTTGAGCTGGAGGGCGCGCGTGAGGAGCCGCTCCGTCTCCACGGACGTCTTGCCCGACTTGGCCGCGAGGTCGTCCATGCGCACGCGGCGGTAGCGGCCGAGCAGGGCCGCGAACTCCTTGAGCTGCTTCTCGCGGTGCCATTCGATCGCGCCGAAGAGGAGGGCGATCGCCGCGGGGAGCACGCCGCCGAGCACGCAGATGTAGACCAGCATGGGCGTGAAGGAGAAGGTCATGAAGACGACGACGAGGGCGAACACGAGGACGAACCCTCCGGCCATGAGCAACGTCTCGGCGTCGAGACCGAGCGGTCCGCCGCCTTCGGGCATCCGCGGGAGGCGTCGGCCCGCCTCTACTTCAACCCGGCGCCGCGGGAATCACGGCGGCGAACGGCCCCGGGGTCACGCGGCGGAGGACGGAGCGGCCGCCAGGCTCTTCAGGATGGCCTCCGCACTCAGCAAGGCGGGCGAGATGATGTGGTCCGCCTTGACCTCGCGGAGCTTCTCCAGGTTCTCCTGGGACGAGACCGTGGCGTACACCGGGACGTCGTGAGCGATCTTCTTCGAGGTGAGGCAGATGAACGCGTTCTCCGAGTCTTCCGGGGAGGCCGCGATGACCGCGCGGCTCTCGGAGACGCCGGCCCGGCGCAGGACCTCGACGGTCTCGTAGTCGCCTACCATCGCAGCGGAGCCTTGCTCCGTCAGCGCGTCGGCCGTGGCCCGGTCCTTCACGACGACGAGGACCTGGTCCTTGGGGAGGTGTCTCAGGATCACGCGCGCCGTATCCGAGTATCCGCAGAGCACGATGTGGTTCTTCATGCGACTCGCCTTCCGGGCCCGGTGGGCCCCCCAGTACGCCGTGAGGGCCGCGGGGCCGAGGATCTGGGTCATGAACGAGAGGATGACGCCGACGGACAGGACGGCCACGAGGATCGCGACGAGCTCGCCCGCGAAGGTGTGCGGGTTGGCCGCCCCGATGAGCGTCATGACCATGACGATGAAGTAGAAGCTGTCCCCGAGGGACTGGCCGTCCACGAGGGCGAACACGAGGGTGCCGGCCACGACGATGGCCACGATGGCGACGAGGTGGGAGAGCGTCTTGGAGCGGAGCTCGCCCGGGATGTAGGGCATCGGGCTGAGCCGCCGCCGGTTCATTCGGCTCCCCGAAGGACGGCCCTGTACATAGCCTTGACCGGGGTGCGCCGGACCGCGGTCACTTGGTCTGCGGCGGGTCCGCCGCCGCGGTCGCCGCTTCCGCGGCTGCGTGGTTCCTCGCGGGCTCCCGCAGGAACAGGACGGCGACCGCGGAGATCGCGATGAGGCTCAGGGCGATGATCGCGAAGGCCACGGGGCCGTAGGTCACCGTGAGGGCGCCGCCCATGATCGGGCCCACGATGAGGCCCGAGCCGAAGATCAGGGAGTAGATCCCGAAGCTCGTGCCGGAGACGTCGCGGTGGATCACATCGCCCAGGTAGGCCAAGGCGGCGGGGGGGAACGTGCCCGCGCCGAACGACAACGCGGCGATGCCGGGCCACACCCCGTAGAGGTAGTTGGGGTCCATTCCGCCTCCCGGCTCCGTGGCGAGGGAGAACAGGACGGCCAGCCCGCCGAAGCAGCCGAGGCCGATGAGCATGAACGGCCGCCGCAGGCGGGCCACGTCGGACCAGCGGCCGAAGGCGACGAGGGAGACGGCGAGGGGCACGCCGAACGCCAGGACGATCACGGTCAGGGTCATGATCGGGATGGGTGCGCTCCCGTGCCCCGCGATGATCTGGTCCGTGAACGTGAGCACGTAGCCGTACAGCGCGACCACGGGGATGTACACGGGCAGGAGCCGGATGATGTCCTTGTTCCGGAAGACCTCCTTGAGCAGGCCGAGCGTCCCAAGGGGCGGGGCGGGCACGAACCGGGCGTCTTGGACGAAGAACCACACGAGGATTACGGACAGGACGACGCCCGCGCCCGCGATCAGGAGGACCGAGTCCGGGCTCCAGAGCAGGGCGGAGAGAGCGAGGAAACCCGCCCCGAAGCCGCCCGCCAGACCGCCGAACGTGACGAGGTCGAAGACGGCCATGAGCTGGGCGCGGTTCCGGAGCGAGCTGTGGTCGTTGACCATGGCCAGGGTCGACGCCACCTTCGCGCCCGCACCGATGCCGAACATGGTGAAGAAGACGGCGGCCAGGTACGCCTTGGCGACCTCGGGGACGTAGGAGCCGATGCTCAGGACGAACAGGAGGACCGCGGCGGCCGTGATCACGTGGGCGAAGATCAGGATGCGCTTCCGGCCGTGCTCGTCGCACTGGGCCCCGAAGTATCCCACGGTGGCGATCTCCGCGACCGGGTACACGGCGAACAGGAGGCCGTGCCAGAACGCGTTGGCCTGGCCCGGGAGGATGACCTGCTGCATGACCGCGACCCCCGCGAAGGCGGCGGCCCGCATGATGAACGTGGCGAAGTAGAGGGCGGAGAGGTTGCTCACGTCCGAGCGGTCCAGGCCGAGGAACCGTTGCAGGAACCCGGTGGTCCAATCCACGACGCCGATGGGGTCACCTCGATGGGCGGTCGCGTCCGGGGGCCGCCGGAGCGACGGAGTCGTTCCCGGGATATAGGCTTATCCGGCTGAGAATCGACGGGCACCACAGGGTCCGCTACTCGCGTTGGGTGGACTCGGTCGGCGGCTTCGGGGTCTTCGTGGTGATCACGGAGTGACAGTAGGGACAGGTGACCGTCTCGCCGAGGAAGAACCGCTTCTGCAGATTTGCGCCGCAGCGGGGGCAAGTCTCGATGAAGTTCTCCTGGCCCACGGCCTCTTGGAGGACGAACTCGTCCGTGGCGCGGTCGATGAACCCTTTCAGGAGCCCGCGATCCACGGCGGTCACGAGGGTCTGCTCCGCCTCGTACTGGGACTTTCCGAGCTTTGCGGCGAGGTCCCGGAGCCCGATCCTCCGGTATGTCTTGACCCAGGCCGTGAACGCGATGAGCTCCTTCTCCTTTAGGGAGGCCTTGCGGCCCACAAGGATTAGAAGGAGCCCGGGCACCAGGGCCGTCGGGACGCACACCGCGGTGATCAGCGGGAGGTTCCCCGGCTCGTAGTACGGGTAGCCGACGTAGTACGAGACCCCGATGAGCACGCCCACCACGAACAGGAGCAAGAACAGGACTCCCAGGCCCAGGTACAAGCGTCCCTTCACCCTCCACAGGTTTGAAGGCATCAGCCCGTACTCCAGCCAAGGGTATTTCAACCCGCCCTCCGTATTCTCCGACTGCCCGCCGATAGTCGCACGCGTGACTTTCACCGCGTTATTCTTAAGTACAGACGGGATGACATGGGCCAGGTCCAGGAGGACTCTTCCTGTTCTGCAACAAGTGCGGCCGGCAACTCCCCGACGGCTCCGTGTTCTGCAACTTCTGCGGCGCCCAGCAAGGCGTCATTCCCCAGGCGGCCGGTGCCCCCGCGGCGCCCGGCATGCCCGCTCCCGGCGCCGCCGGTGCCCAGGCGTACGCGCCCCAGGCCCCGGTCCAGGCGGCCGCGCCGCCCCCCATGCCGCAGAACCTGAAGTGCAGCTCCTGCGGCGCGCCCCTGAAGCCTTCCTCGGGCCTCGCGCTCGTCGTCTGCGCGTACTGCGGCGCCGCGACGACCATGGGCGCCGGCGGCGCGGCCCAGGTCATCCAGAAGCACTTCATGCTCGCGAGCACGATCGGCCAGGAGCAGGCCCTCAACGCGGGCGGGCAGTGGCTCAACAAGGGTGTCCTCCGCCGCAAGGTCGCGGAGAAGTCGGACCTCGGGAACACGGTCCTCAAGTTCGTGCCATACTGGGTCGTCCCGACCACGATCGTCGCGGACTACCAGGGGACCCGCGGGACCGGCGTGGCCCAGATGCGGTCCGAGACGAAGGCGGGCAAGGTCCTCGGCGGTGCCCTCTTCGCGCTGAACGCGGCTTCCATGGCCAACCAGAACCGGAACCGGAATGTGACGCCCCAGGTCACCCGGGTCCGGGACCGGATCCAGATCTCCAAGAACATCCCCGTGGTCGCGGTCCGCGGGTACAACAAGTACCAGCCCGAGGGCGGCTACGAGTTCAACGAGGCCGCCAAGATCAACTTCGACAAGCGGCAGAGCGGCGGCGCCGAGGTCATGGACGGCGACGTCACGGAGGCCGAGGCGAAGCAGCTCGCGGGCGGACAGGCCCAGAAGGTCGCGGAGCGGGAGGCCAAGAAGCGCGTGGACTCGCTCGAATCGATCCAGGTCTACCCGACCATGACGGACGGCGAACTCCTGCACGTCCCCGTGTTCTTCGTGGAGTACCAGTTCAAGGGCAAGCCCATGTTCATCGCGATCGACGGGAACGCGGGGCATGTCATGAATGGAGAACGCCCCGCGGTGGCGCTCTGGTGAGCCGAATGGGACATCCGTTGGAGTTCCACCCGCACCCCTAAATACATAGATTTCAAGAACGATACCGAACAAGGCTAGGCGACACATATGCCGGACATACGCGAGAAGGTCGAGGAAGACCGTGGCCTCATCAAGAAGATTCAGCTGAAGATCCCCGGATATGCGGGCTACCGCCGCCGGGAGGACATCCGCAACGCGGATATCCTCCTGCGGAACCAGGTGGCGGACCAGGTGAAGAAGGTCCGCTCGGACCTGGAGGGCGTCCGCGACGGGCTCGCCGCGGACGGGAAGTACCAGGGCCTCCAGCCCATCGGCAACCTGATCTTCCTCCTCCAGGCGACCGAGGGCAAGGTCCGCCACGCGGAGGGCGGCTACTCGGGCATCAGCGCGAACATCCGCGTCGAGGAGCCCGAGCTGGACAAGCTCTACGAGTACGACTACGCGATGCTCACGACCCTGGACCAGTGCGCCGCGGTCATCCCCATGATCCAGTCCGCGGCGGACCCCGCGAGCTTCGGCACGGCCCTCAAGGCCTTCGGCGACGCCCTCAAGGCGTTCGACCAGGCCTTCGACCAGCGCATGATCATCATTACGGGCACGAACGCGAGGTGAGAACGATGATTCCGACACTCTTCTTCTTTGGCGGTGCGAAGCGGACGGACGCGACGGCGGGCCGCGGCGAGGGCCTGACCTCGAGCATGACCATCGCGTGGGACGACCAGTTCAAGCGGAACAACATCATGTGGAAGGTCCCGCGCAACATCCGGATGAACGACAACATCGTCGTGCGCGAGGACGAGATCGCGGTGTTCTACCGCGACGGGAAGGCGCTCGCCTACCTCGACAAGCCCGACCGCTACGCGCTCACGTCCCAGAACGTGGCCATCCTGGGCTGGCTCCAGAAGGTCTTCACGGGCGTCGTGCAGCAGGCCGAGGTCTTCTACCTCCAGAAGCGGATCTTCGACGGCAAGTTCGGCACCCAGGAACCGTTCCTGTTCCAGGACCCCGACTTCGACATGATCCAGCTGCGCGCGTTCGGCGACTTCCGGTACCGGATCGGGGAGCCGGAGGTCTTCATCAACCAGTTCGTCGGGACGTTCGGGGCCGCCACGTCCGCGGACATCGAGGACCGGATCAAGGACGAGCTCGTGAAGCAGCTCAACGTCACCCTGGGCAAGATGAAGGCCCAGGGCCTCAAGGTCGTGGACTTCGCGGCGAGCCTGAACGACATCGAGCAGGGCACGCTCGCGAACTCGAAGCCCCACTTCGCGAACCTGGGCGTCGAGATCGTCCAGCTGAGCGGGCTCAACATCCCGCTGCCCGAGACGGTCAAGGCGGCCATCGACAAGATGGGCGCGGCCCGCACCTTGGGCCGGACGAACGCCGCGGCATACCAGCAGTTCGCCGTGGCGGACGCCCTCACCACCGCGGCCGCGAATCCCAGCGGCGGAGCTGGCGCCACGGTCGGACTCGGCGCGGGCATCGGCCTCGGGTACGGCATGGGGTCCCAGCTTCCGGGCATGATTGCCCAACCCGCCCAGGTCCAGCAGCAGCAACAGATGAAGGCCTGCCCCAAGTGCGGTACGATGAACCCCGTGACGATGAAGTTCTGCGGGTCCTGCGGCGCAGACACGACGGTCGCCGCGGGCAGCAAGCCGTGCATCAAGTGCGGCAAGCCCGTGCCTCCCGGCCTCAAGTTCTGCGGCGAGTGCGGCGCACCCCAGTTCCTCAAGTGCCCCGACGGCCACGAGGTCCCGGGCGGCATGAAGTTCTGCCCCGAGTGCGGCAAGCCCGTGGTCACGGGCTGAACGACCAGGTCGAACGAACCCGGGTGGGACACCGGTCCCATCCGGATCTTCCCTTTCTCCCCCGAGATCCGTCCGGCACGCTCCTCTTCCTCGTCCTTTCGGTCCTGCGGGATTCCCATCGATACATCTAAGAGCGGACGCGGGAATCGCGTGGCACCTCGGAAGTGATACGCCATGGAACCCGTGCCCGCTTCTGCGAACCCACCCGCCGCCCCGGCGGAGCCTCGTCTGAAGCTTTCGAAGATCGTCCTCTACGCCATGCTCGCGATCGCCGTCGTGGTGATCGCCGCGATCTTCGGCTTCATCCTCGTCTACGTGGCCGGTTTCACGCACCAGCTGTGGTGGATGGGGCTGACCAGCCTGATCTTCGCGCTCCTCTGGTATTTCGTGTTCATGGGCTCCCACAACCGCACGATCGCCATGCCCCTGGCCGCCGCGTTCTTCGTGATCGGCATCGGGAGCTTCTACGGCTCCATCGCGGTGGACCCCGTGAGCGACGTGTTCAACAAGCTCATCCTGATGGTCCTCGAGTCCATCTTCGTGGTCATCGTCCTGACCGCGATCTGGACGATGTCCCGCCAGAGCGAGGAAGACCGGGTCCGCAAGAGCCAGCGAAAGGTCACGCCGTAGGCGACTCGAGGTAAGCTTTCAGCGGCACCCAGTAGTAGTCAATCCAGCCTTGGCGGAACTCCTCCGCCAGGCGGTCCGGGACCTTGCTGTGGACGAACATGAGCCGGGTCCCGTCCCCCTTCTTCGAGAAGTGAAACATGACCTGCGAGTCCGGGTCGCTTTCCTTGAAATCGGTCGTCCGCCACGACTGGACGATCACCTTGTCCTGTTCGATGCGCAAGTTCCTGCCATGGATGTAGCCTTCCCCCGCGGACACGTTCCCGCCGACCTTGCGGCTGATGCTCGCCTTCTGGCCGGTGAAGGCGGAGTGCTTCCTCGAGTCGAGGAGGGCCTCGAAGACCGCGTGCGGCGGGGCGTCGAAGGCGACGGTCTGGCGGATCGTGGTGGCCATGAGCCCCGCAACGGGACACCGGGGTCTAGAAGGTTTCTTAGGGCGTTACTGGACGCAGAACTCGTTGGCCTCGGGATCGGCCATCACGACCCAGTACTCGTGCTCGTCGCTCTCGGTCCGGAGGCGCGCGGCATCCAGGCCGAGGAGCCGCCGGACCTCGCTCTCGATGCGGGCCTTGCGCTCGTCCAGCGCGACCTTGCTCCCGCCGCCCACGTTGAGGTCCAGGTGCAGCCGGTTCTTGGCCGGCTTGGGCGTGTCCATCCGCTGGAAGTAGATGCGGGGCCCCTTTCCCTCGGGGTCCACGATCGCGCTCGCGGCGTTCCGGTCCTCCGGGGGCACGTTCATCGTCGCGAGGAAGGCGTCCCACGAGGCGAACCCCGGGGGCGGCGGCTGTAGGATGTAGCCGAGGGCCTCGGCCCAGAAGCGGGCGAGGCGCTCGGGATCGGCGCAGTCGAACACGATCTGAACGGACGTGGACACGGGCCGCACGCTCCGCCTGCGCCGCGTAACCACGGCGGGTTCCAAGTACCTTGCGTGAGGGTCTCCGAAACCGCGGCTCAGACGAACTTGTAGATGTTCGCGGGGAGCTGTCCGCCGGCCTGGTGGATCTCCTGCTCCATCTCCTCGAGCATGAGGATCCGCTTGATCGTCGGCGGGTGCGTGGCGAAGAGCTCGTTCGCGCGGCGCCAGTGGCTCTTCTTCTCCATCTCCAAGGCCTTCTGGAGCTCGTACTGGTCGATCTGGCCGTCCCGGTTCAGGTCGTACTGCTGCATCCGGGTGCGCAGGTCCTCGTAGTCGTCGCGGGCCTTCACCGGGTCCCCGATGTAGAAGGCCCGCAGCCCGGACGGTTCCGCGTCGGGGCGCGCGAGGCTCAGGCCGTACGTGATCTTCGTCAGCGCGGAGGCGAGGAGGTGCGGGTCCTTCGTCGCCGCGCCGCTGTAGGCATCCGCGTAGGACTCCCGGGTGCGGGACAGGTAGAGGACGAGGAGCTGCGTGATCAGGTACACCAGGTAGGAGAGGATGGCCACCGCGATGGCCGCAAGGATCGCGGCTCCCGCGTTCCGGTCCCGGCCGCGTCCCCCGACGCGAAGGGCCTCGAAGCCCAGCCTCGCCAGGACGTACGCGAGGAGGGGCACCGCGGACACCCAGGTCATGATGACGACGTCCCGGTGGCGGAGGTGGCCGATCTCGTGGGCCAGGACGGCCCGGACCTCGTCCTGGTTCAGCTGCTCGAGGAGCGGCTGCGTGACGACGAGCTCGGAGGAGCCGACGGTCCGACCGAAGACGAACGCGTTCGGGTCCGGGCTCGTGCTCACCCAGACGTGCCGGGGCATGGGCACGTTGGCCTGATGGGCGAGCTCCGCCACGGTCCGGTACAGCCACGGGTTGGTCTGGGGCGTCACCTCGGTGCGGCCGCGGGTCGCCCAGCGGACGATCGTGGGCGCGATGGCCCACTGGAGGAGCATGAAGAGGAAGGCCAGGACGACGACGATGAGCAGGGCGCCGGGGACGTCCGTGAACTGCAGGAAGACGTCGACGACCACGAGCACGAACAGGAGGAGCAGGGCGAGGACGCCGTACACGAGGAGGATCGTGAGGTCGCTGCCGCGGCGAAGGGCGCCCAGGGAACCCATGCAAACTGCTATAGGCCGATTCTTCATGAGTCTTCCGTTGGCATGCCCGAACTCGTCGAGTCGATCAACTGCCCGCACTGCGGCGGCCCGCTCAACCTGACCACGGGCGAGGTCATCGTCACGTGCCCGTACTGCGGCTCCGCGGTCCGCATCCGGAGCGACAAGCCCTTCCTGCTGCGCCACTCCATGCTGCCCGCGCGCATCGACCGGGACGGCGCGGCCCGGACGATCCAGGGGTGGATGGAGGGCGGCGTGATGAAGCCGGACGACCTGCGGCGCACCTCCCAGATCACGTCCCTGGATGGGCTCTACCTCCCGTTCTACGTCTTCGAGGTGGACGCGGATACCGCGTACCAGGGCGTCCTCACGCGGACGGGGACGAACGAGCGGCGCGACGGCCATCTGGTGCGGAACTACTTCTGGAAGGTCCTCGGGCGCCGCAGCGGCGAGTACGAGGTGGCTGACTACCACATCCCGCTCTCCCTGAAGGTCCCCTTCGACACGACCCAGATGCTCAAGGACGCGCGCATGCTGAACGCGGAGGTCGACGAGGACGAGGCGGGCCGCCTGGCGCAGGAGGAGGTCGACGCCCACCAGCGCGAGCTCCTGAAGGACCTCGTGGACGTCGTCGAGAACGCGAGCACGACGTTCGCCGTGAAGGACTCCGAGTTCCTGCACGCGCCCCTGTGGTTCGCGGCCTACGCGTACCGCGGCAAGACGTACAAGATCATCGTGGACGCCGCCTCGGGGGACATCGTCAAGGGGGACATCCCGGGGTCCAGCGGCGGATTCGGGGAGTTCCTGAAGGACTCGACCCGCGGCATCTTCCGCCGCTGACCGCCGTCACTCCTCCGTCTGCTCGGAGTCCTCGTAGTCGGCCAGGTACGTCCCGCAGTTCGGGCACATCTCCTCGTCCGGGTCGACCTCCCAGCCGCACTCGGGGCAGTGCTCCATCCCCCGCCTCGGGACCCCATAGGTCGCTCCGGGGACTATAAAGACACCGCATTCAGTAGTCGTCCAGGGTCGTGGGCCCCTTCCGGCGGGGCTCCGGTCGGCGCACGGGTTCCTCGGGCTTCGCGGAGCGCTCCACGGCCTGCTCTCGCTTCGCGGCGAGCAGCTTCTCCGGGGCGGCCGTCACGAACATCTCCCCGCCCGGCTCGCCGACGAAGATTTTCTGCTTCAGGTCGCGGCGGAGACGGTCGAGTTCCTGGTGCATCTTGCGCTCCTTGCGCTTCGCGCTGTAGAGGAACGCCTCGTCCCGCGTGTCCTTCGTGACGAGCATGATTACCTTCCCGGGCGCGTTTCGCCCCGTGCGACCCCGCCGCTGGATCGTGCGAATCTCAGACGGCACGGGCTCGTAGAAGACGACCAACTCCACTTGGGGGATGTCGAGTCCCTCCTCGCCGATGGATGTGGCCACGATGACGTTCACCTCGCCGTCGCGGAACTTCTGGAGGATCTCCACCTGTTCCTTCTGCCGCAACCCGATGTCCTCCCCCTTGGAGGATTGGCCCACGAACCGCACGGGCTTGATGCCCGGCAGCTTCGCGAGCTCCCGCGTCACCGTCTCCGCGGTCTCGCGGTAGTGCGTGAAGACGATTACCTTGGAGTCGGGCTTCGCCATGAACTGGTCGCGCACGACCCACGCCGTCTTCTTGAGCTTGGGATGCTCCGCGCTCGTTTCGCGGGCGATCTTGACGGCCTCCACGACCTTTGCGTGCTTGATGAACTGGGTGTCCGCGCGGGACTTCGCGTCCGTCTCGAGGCGGTCGAAGTAGGAGCGCAGGGAGCCCATGCCCTGGGTCTCCGCCAGGGTGATCGCGTGGTTCGCCTTCATCGCGATGGCCTGCGCGGTCATCGCGCCGAACAGGCGCCCGTCCTTGTCGCCGCCGTCCAGGCGTTTCCGGATCGCATCGCCCGCGGCGAGGATGTCCTTCGTGGACGGCTTCGGCTTTCCTTGGAGGAACCCGATCTTCTTGAGGCGCTCCACCTGGTCGTCGTAGACCTGCTCGAGCAGGGTCCCAATCTCCTTCGCCTCGTCGGGCGCGTCGATGGGGATGCGCTGGATCTCTAGTCCCTGGACGTACATCACGACGTCCGCATCGAACTCGGTGCGGATCTCCACCGCGGTGATCCCGAGGTTGTTGCACACCTCGAGGATCTTCTCCGCGGAGGATCCCGGGGACGCGGTCATCCCGAGGACGAGCCGTCCCGCGACCTCCTTGTACGCCGCGGCGACGTCCACGTACGCGTAGTCGCCGACCGCGCGGTGCGCCTCGTCGAAGACGATGAGGCTCACGCCCTCCAAGTCGTACCGCCCGGCCTTCAGATCGTTCTTGATCACCTGGGGCGTGGACACGATGATCTTGTTCTCCCGCCACCCGAGCTCGCGGTCCTCGGGGGAGGCCACCTCGCCCGTGAACACGGCGATGCGGTCGACGATGAGCATCTCTCTCAGGGACGCGGCATGTTGCTCCACCAGTGGTTTCGTCGGCGCGAGGAAGAGGACCCGGTCTCCCTTGTGCCGAAGGGTCTCCGCGATGACCATGGCCGCGACGACCGTCTTCCCCATGCCGGTGGGCAGGACCACCAGGGTGGACCGCGAAAGGCACGACTTCGCGATGTTCACCTGGTACGCCCGCTCCTCGACCGCGCCGCGGCGGAGGAGTTCGTGGGTGACGAAGGGCACGGGTGCGAGACGCCGCGCAGCGGGGATAACCCTTTGCCTCGCCGGGGCGAAAGTGGTCTCAGTCCAGGGTGGCCTTGTCGAACATGGCGGGGTCGCCACCGAGCGGCTTGGTCGCGTCGATGCCCACCTTGGACGTGAAACCGTCCTGGGAACTCGGGTCGATGGACGAGCCGCGGACCCCGTGCAGGACGACGAGGCCGCGGTCCGCCTGGAACCGCGTGGCCACGGCCCACTCCACGTCCCGGTCGTCGTACACGTCGATATCCTCGTCCACGATCGTCACCTGCTTCATCGAGGTGTGGGCCCCGAACGCGGCCATGATCGCGTTCTTGCCGTCGCCCTGGTGCTGCTTGCGGATGGAGACGACGCCGTGGAGCCAGGCGCAGCCGCCTTCGGTAAGGCGGACGGCCTTCACGTGAGGCACGGCGCGGGACACGGCCTGGTAGATGACGGGCTCGCGCGGCATCCCCATGAACATGAAGTGCTCATCGAGACCGCCGACGATGATGTGGAAGACCGCGTCGTCCCTGCGGTAGATGCGGTCGATCACGAGCACGGGCTCCTGGCGCACGCGGTCGTACGTCCTCACCGCGTCGACGAATGGGCCCTCCGCGTGGGTCTCCTGGAGGAGCCGTCCTTCGAGAACGTAGTCCGCCTCCGCCGGGACGGTCAGGCCGTTCTGGATTCGGACCATGTCCACGGGCTTCCTCAGACAGGACTGGGTCAGGGCCGACGCGATGCGGCTCTCGTCCACGCCGTACTCCACAGACGTCCCGCCGCCCAGGAGGTTCCACGGGTCCAGACCGACGCACACGGCCACCTTGAGCTCCTGTCCCGCTTTCGCGGCCTCGTTGTACATGTGCCGCAGGTGCCGCGGCACGATGCGGCAGGCGCCGCGCTTCGCGTCCAGGATCTGGATGCGGTGGAAGGACAGGTTCCGCACGCCCTCCCACTCCGCCACCCACACGCCCGCGGTGATGAACCGTCCGGCGTCCTTCGGGTAGAGCTTCGGGATGGGCAGCGTGGTCAGGTCCACGTCCGTTGTGGCGTTCTTCTGGAACGGGGCGCGGTCTACGGTCCGCGTGTCCTTGGGGTGGGCCTGGGCTTCGAGGAGCCTCGCGAGGAGCTGGTCCTTGGGGATCTCGAGGGCCGCGGCGACACGGTCCCGCGTGGACCACAGGTTCGCGGCCGCGGGCCCGCCCTCCATCTTCGGGAGGAGGACCGGGATGTTCGGATGGGCGACGAAGTGCCGCGTGGCCTCGATCTCGCGGCGCACGGGTTCGTTAATCGTCACGACGTCGGCGGCGAACCGGTTCAGCCACTCGCGCATCGCCATGGACAGTCCCGGTCGCGGTATGTTGGGGATGCGTTAGAAAGCTTGTGGGCTCAGCCCACGAGGTAGACCCAGATTGGCTTCTGATGCCGGTGAAGGGTAGCGAGCAGTCGGTCCTTCGCCCCAGACTCGATGTGGTCGAGGTGCCACGGCCGCCTCGAGGCCAGCCAGACGTCGACCGTGTACGCCTGCCGCCGTCCGTACAGGCCGTACACCCAGTCGTTGCGATGCACGTCGACCTGCCGCACGTCCGCGAGGGGTGCGACGCGGGGCGAGAAGGGGCGGCCCACCGTGATCCGATCGGGCCCGACCTCGATCCAGCGGATGCTCCTGCCCCAGACGATCAGGGCGAGCAGGGCGCAGTACGCGGTATAGACGGCCAGGAGCCAGCCCGGGTACGGAGGTCCGAACGCGATGACCATGGCCACCAGGAAGACCCACAGGGGGACAATGCTCTGGAGCACGACGTTCAGCCAAGGCGGTCCGCCACGCCTCAAGGGACTGCGGTTGAGAACTCGCTCCGTGGTCGCGCCCACGTGAGCATCCCCGTGGCTCCATACGGCGCGCGAGAGCTTGGAGCTTCGGTCGATAATCTATTGTCCACCCGGTCCTGGCGGCCAGATGGGCGGCGGACTGCGGTCCGGCGGCGTGGCGGGCGGCGGGTCCAGCGGTCCCTTGGACGATGGGCGCAACAGGAAGTAGCCCGCTCCCAAGGCCGAGGCCGCGCCCGCGGCGGCGAGGACGACCGCGGCGGGAGACACGGCGGGTCCCGGCCCCGCACCGCCTCCCGGTTTCGACGGTGCGGACGGGGCGAGGACACTCACCCGGAGGTCGAGCTCGTTGTCCGTCAGATCCGTCTCGGGCGGAGTCACGTTCGCAACGACAATCCGGAGGGTGTGGTTGCCTGCGGTCACCGCGGCGAATGGGCCCACCCGGGCGGACGCGGTCGCCGAAGGTGCGACAGGGCCCGGCAGCGCGACGGTCCCCACCTCCACCGCGGTCCCGTTCGGCGGCACGTCGTACACGACGACGTCCGCGGCGTCCGCCCGTGCGCCGCCTCGATTGAGGACCACCACGGTCACGTTGACGGAGTCGTTCACCCTCGGCGCCGTGGGGCTCACGACTCCCTGAATGGGCACGAGGTCGGGCGCCTGGGCGGGCGGCGGAGGGGGTACGCCCGGATGGACGGTCACGGACGCGGCGCCGGTGGCGCCGCGGTTGTCCTCCACGGTCACGGCCGCCACGAACGTCCCCGCGGCCGCGTACGCATGGTCGGCCAGCGGCGACGGCCCCCAGTCCGTGCCCTGCCCGTCCCCGAAGGTGAAGCGGTACGCGACGACCCTCCCGTTCCCGGCGTCATGGGCGGAACTCGCGGACGCGTTGAAGTGGACCAGCTGCCCGACCGCGGGATACGCGTCGTCCACGCTCAGCGCGGCGGTCGGTCCCTCCGGGATGGCGGCGGCTACCGCGAGCATGGCGAACGCGACCGCCCATACAGCCAGCGCGATGGCCGCACGCCGTCGGAGGGCGAGGTACGTCCTCCGGGAACCCACGGTCCTGAAGCCCCGATAGCTCGTTTATAGTTTCCCCGGAGCCGCCAGAAGTCTAAATAGCCGCAGCCGGTTCGGACCGTCGTGCCCGTCGAGTCCGCGCGGAAGTACGCGCTCGCGAACGCCGTCCTCCATGGCGGCAAGGCCGAGGCGAAGGCCGTCCTGGGCAAGCTCCTCGCGGAGGACGCGTCCCTCCGGCCCCGCGCCCGCGAGGTGTCCCTGGAGGTCGAGCGCGTCGTGGCGGAGGTCAACGGCCTCTCGCCCGAGGCGCAGAAGGACGCGCTGGCCCAGCTCGCCCCGGAACTCCTGGAGAAGCCCAAGGGCGAGGAGGGGCCCAAGGAACTCCCGCCGCTGCCCGGCGCGGAGGACGGGAAGGTCGTCGGCCGACTTGCGCCGTATCCGAGCGGCCCCCTCCATATCGGGAACGCGCGCGCCTTCATCCTGAACGACGCGTACGTGAAGCGGTACCACGGGAAGCTCATCCTCGCGTTCGACGACACGATCGGTTCCGAGGAGAAGCCCGTACTCCCCGAGGCGTACGACCAGGTGAAGGAAGGCCTGGACTGGGCCGGGGTCACGTACCATGAGGTCCTGTACAAGAGCGACCGCATACCGTTTCACTACGAGTGGGCCCAGAAGCTCCTCGAGCTGGACGCCGCGTACGCGTGCACATGCGACGCGGACACCCTGCGGAAGAACCGCGAGGCCGGCCGGGCGTGCGAGCACCGCGAGCAGGACGCGGACGAGACGATCGCCATCTGGAAGGCCATGCTGGACGGTGAGTACGAGGAGGGCGGCGCGGTCCTGCGGCTGAAGACGGACATCCAGGACCCGAACCCCGCGTTCCGGGACCGCGTCCTGTTCCGCGTCTCCAACCGCGAGCACCCGCGGGTGGGCACGCGCTACCACGTGTGGCCCATGCTCGAGTTCTCCTGGGCCGTGGACGACCATCTCCTCGGCGTCACGCATGTGATCCGCGGCAAGGACCTCGTCATCGAGGACCAGATGGAGACGCGGCTCTGGGACCTGTTCCAGATCGACCGGCGCCCCTCCTTCACGCACTTCGGCATCCTACGGTTCAAGGACCTGGAGCTCTCCAAGTCCCGGTACCGGCGCGAGATCGCCGAGGGCCGCCTCTCGGGGATCGACGATCCGCGGACGTGGTCCCTCCAGTCCCTGCGGCGGCGAGGCATCCAGCCCGCGGCCCTCCGGGACTTCGTCCTGGACTTCGGGCTGAGCCTGAACGACATCGAGGTCGCCGCGGAGACGCTCTACGCGGAGAACCGGAAGCGGATCGATGAGCACGCGAACCGCTACTTCTTCGTCCCCGAGCCCGTGAGCGTGGAGATCCACGGGCTCCCGGCCACGGAGGCGGCCCATCCCCCGCTCCATCCGGACTTCCCCGGCCGGGGCACGCGCACGGTCCCCGTGGGCCCCAAGTTCCATGTGGCCAAGGAGGACTTCGACCGATTCCGCGGTCAGGAGGTCCGTCTGAAGGACTTCTGCAACGTGGTCCTGGATCACCGCGCGACGTTCGTCTCATTGGAGAACAAGGACATCCCGAAGATTCAGTGGGTCTCCCACGGCGGCGTGCCGACCCACGTGGTCATGCCCACGGGCTTCGAGTCCCGCGGGCTCGCGGAGCCCGAGGTGGCCTCCCTCCGTGTGGACGACGTCGTCCAGTTCGAGCGGATCGGGTTCGCGCGGGTCGACCATGTGAGCCGCGCGGAGGTCCGCGCGTACTTCGCGCACCGCTAGACCGATTATGCCCTGATGGGCATACCGCCCGAACCTGTACGGGAAAGGCTTTTTCGGAGCGCCGAAATTCTCTGCGCCGGGCGTCCCATGGGCAGCCATCGTCTCGCTTTCCCTCTACTGGGTCTCGCCTTCCTATCCCTGGTGCTGGGCATCTGGTCCGGGCTCGTGCGCGTCGGATGGCCTTGGCCCTCCCTCACCCCCGACTTCTGGCTAGCCCACGGCCCCCTCATGGTCTCCGGTTTCGTGGGGACGCTCATCGCGGTCGAGAGGGCGGTGGCCATCGGGCGTCGTTGGGGCTATGCCGCGCCTGCTCTGACCGCTGCGGGCGCTCTCGTCTTGGTCGCGGTGCCTCTGTGGCTGGGACCGTTGCTCATCGTCCTGGGGAGCGCCGTCCTGGCCGCCCTCTTCGGCGTCATCCTCCGCCGCCAGCCCAATCCGTCAACCGTTGCGATGCTGCTCGGGGCCGCGACTTGGGTGGTGGGGAACCTCCTGTGGCTCTCATCCTATCCGGATCTCGACGTCGATGCGGTGGTCCTGTGGTGGATGGCCTTCGTCGTCCTGATCATCGCGGGGGAGCGGCTCGAGCTCAGCCGTGTGCTGCGCCTCCCGCGCGGTGCCGACGTGGCGTTCCTTCTCCTAGCGGACGCGTTCGTCGTGGGCGCGGCCTGGGCCGCCTTCGACCTGGGTGCCGGAAGCGTCCTCAGCGGGATGGCCCTTCTTGGCTTGTCCGCCTGGCTGCTGAGGTTCGACATTGCGCGGATCCAGATCCGCCAGAAGGAGCTGAGTCGCTTCATCGCTGCGGCTCTCCTGCCGGGCTACGCGTGGCTCGGGCTGGGTGGCCTGTTCCTCGCCGTCTCGGCGTTGGCCCCCTTCCCACTGGTCTACGACGCCATGCTTCACGCCGTCTTCCTCGGGTTCGTCATCTCGATGATCTTCGCCCACGCTCTGATCATCTTCCCTGCCGTTCTGGGCCTTCCGCTCCCTTACCGCCGTTGGTTCTACGGACATCTCCTCCTCCTGCACGCGGGGCTCGCACTCCGAATCGTGGGGGACGTCGTGACGTCCGAGCCCCTCCGGCAGTGGGGGGCCTTGCTGAATGGCGTCGCCCTGGTCTGGTTCCTCGTCGACACCGGAATCGCCGTCCGGCAGGGAAGGGCGGAGGCACTTTCGACGCCGGCCTGAGAGATTGCCACTTTCGGTGGCCTCCCCCGCCCTCGGTTTGAACCAGTAGTCGGTTATGCCCACATGGGCATAGAGGTGCGTTCCCGCTCCGTACGCCGAGCACGGCGCCAGAGATCCGCAGGCAGAGGCGGCTTCATCGTCGCCTGGGACGTGGATAGCCACGACGCGTCCCAATGCGCGCACGTTCGTCGGTTCATCTTCGGATACCGGCTAAATCAGGACGGCCCAGCATACCGGTACCCCGGCTTCGTGGAGCGGGACGGAGTCCGCTACCTGGGGCAGTCCGTGCTCTTCGTCACCGAAGAATCCCTGCCCGCACTTCTGGAGTTTCTGAGAGCCCAAGCTGTGGACCACGTGATCCCGAGCGCTTGGCTTGGTGCCGTTATGCCCAGTTGAGCATGATGCGGCGGTGCCCCTCTGGGTCCTCGGTTGCGGTGTATGCCCCGTTGGGCAGAACCGGTGAGCCCCGCGGTCAACCTTTTCTACCGAACGCCTCTTCCGAGGCTCATGGTCCGCTTCGCGAAGCGCGTCACGTCCATCGAGTCGTCCCCGACCGTACGCCTCGGCGACCTGGTCACGGAGATGAGGGCCCGCGGCGAGACGGTCCTCTCCTTGTCCGTGGGCGAGCCGGACTTCCCGACCCCGGCGCACATCGTCGAGGCGGGGAAGAAGGCCCTGGACGACGGCTTCACGAAGTACACGTCCTCCGTGGGTCTCAAGGAGCTGCGGGAGGCCATCGCGGAAAAGTCCGTGCGTGAGAACAAGATTCCCGCGAAGACGGAGAACGTCCTCGTCTCCCCCACGAAGCATACGCTGTACATGGCCTGCATGGCCCTGCTCGATGCGGGGGACGAGGCGATCATCCCCGACCCAGGCTGGGTCTCCTACGGCCCCATGATCGTCCTGGCGGGCGCGAAGCCCGTGCCCGTGCGCGCCGCCGACGAGCAGGGGTTCGTGCCCTCCCCGGACGACGTCGCGGAGCTCATCACCCCCCGCACGAGGCTCATCATCCTCAACTCCCCGTCGAACCCCGCGGGCTCCGTGTACCCGAGGACCACCATGAAGGGAATCGCGGACCTCGCGGAGGACCACGACCTCGTCGTCGTGAGTGATGAGATCTACGAGAAGATCCTGTACGAGGGCGAACATGTCTCCCCCGCCTCCCTGGACGGGATGTTCGACCGCACGGTCACCGTGAACGGCTTCTCCAAGACGTACTCCATGACGGGCTGGCGGCTCGGCTGGCTCGTGGCGCCCAAGCCCGTCCTCAAGGAGATCTCCAAGGTCCAGGAGCACACGATCACGTGCGCCACGGCGTTCGCCCAGAAAGCGGGCGTCGCGGCCCTTCGTGGTCCCGTGGAGCCGCTCCGGAAGATGGTCGCCGAGTTCCGCACCCGACGCGACCTGATCTGCGCGGAGCTCGCGAAGATCGACTGCGTGTCGACATTCCGCCCCGGCGGCGCGTTCTACGTGTTCCCCAAGTTCGACGTCCCTCTGGACGACGCGGCCCTGGGGGAGAAGCTCCTCAAGGAGGCCCAGGTGGCCATCACGCCCGGGAGCGGGTTCGGCGCCGCGGGGGCGGGTCACGAGCGTCTGTCCTACGCCGCGTCGCGGGAGACGATCACGGAGGCCGTGCGCCGCATCGGCGAGGTCGTGGGCACGCTCTGAGTCCGGCCTAGACGCGCTCTAATTCCTTGCACCGTGGGAACGGAGCAGGTCCACGACGTCCACATGCCCTTTCGTCGCCGCGTCGGCGAGAGGCGTGATGTCCCCGTTCCGCGTCGCGGCCACGTCGGGCCCGTGGTCGAGCAGCATCCGGACGATGTCCACGTTCCCGTTCGCCGCGGCCTTGTGGAGGGGCGTGTAGTGGGCCGCGTCGCGGACGTTCACGCTCGCGCCCGCGGCGAGGAGGGCCCGAACGACGTCAGCATGGTTCGCCGCCACCGCGGCGTCGAGGGCCGTGTTCCCGAAGCGGCTCCGGTCCGCCTGGTCCACCGCGGCTCCGTGCTCCAGGAGCACCCGGACCGCGTCCGCGTGGCCGAAGAACGCGGCGAGCCCCAGGGGCGTGAATCCTTCCGCGTTCGGCTCGTTCACGCGCACGCGGGACTGCCCGAGGATCGTCTTCAGCCGGCCCGCACGCCCGAGGGCGGAGGCCTCGTACAGGTCCAGCCGGTCCTCCTGCGTGCGCTCGAGGAGGGCCGCGAGAGCGTCCTCGGCGCCGTAGTACTTCGCCGTGAGGACCACGGTCCCGTTGGGCGTCTTCATCCGCGCCAGGAACGGGTTGCGGGCGAGCACCGTGCGCACCCGGGTTGCGTCGTTGGCCTTCGCCGCCGCCAGAAGATCGTCCTCGTCCCCCATGGTTCCCCGCCTGGGCTCGACCCAAGGGAGGCGGGGTTCTTGAAGCCTTCGAGTCTGGCCTTCGCTGGGGAACCCGAAGCGAGGAAATCGCGAAAACGAAAAGGGGAAGGGGTAGGCCCCTTGCGGGGCCTACGTGCTCACTGCACGACCTGGGTCTCGCCGCACGACGGGCACATGACCTCGATGGGCCGCTTGCTCGTCGTGATCTCGATGGACGCGCCGCAGTGCTTGCACGCGACGGTCATCGGGCCGGCGGCCTGGCCCTGCTGGCTCGGAGGCGGCGGGGGCGGGGGCGTCGACGCCTTCCCGGTCTCCCCGCTGGGCGGTGCCCGGCCCATGCCCGTCCTCCGCCACAGGAGGATGACGGCCAGGAGCAGCACGAGGAACAGCAGGAAGATCAGGATGTCGAAGAGCGGCACGCCCGCGACATCCGCGACGAGGGGGTTCACGGGGCCCACGTGCACGATGTTGTAGATGCTCGCGCCCGTGTTGCCCTCCTGCACGAACAGGATCAGGTCGCCCGTCGGGGTGCCCGCCGGGACCGTCATCTGCAGGATGCCCGTGTTGCTCGTCGTGTCCACGTACTTGTACGCGACCCCGAGCAGCTGGATCAGGAAGTGGTACTGGGCTGGCAGGACCGCCGTGCCCCGGGCCGCGAGGTTGTACGTGAGGGTCATCGTGTCGCCGCCGTTGTACGACGACCGGTCCAGGCTGATGGTCAGGAAGTATCCGCCGACCTGGTACGCATTCTGCGACGCGACCACGGTCCGGCCGTTCTGGCTCGCGGTGACCGTGAACGCGTAGCGGGTGCTCGCCGGGTTCGGCGTCTGGAAGGTGGCCGTCCCGCCCGTCGTGCTGCCCGAGGCCGCGGTCGCCCCGCCGGCGTCCGTGACCTCCCAGTAGTAGGTCGGGTTCGTGATCACGTTGGACTGGAGGCTGAAGCTCGCCGTGATCGTCTCGCCCGGGTTGAACTGGGACTTGTCCAGGGTCAGGGCCAGGTAGCCGAACGCGACGTGGGCCGTCGCCTGGGCGGAGGCCGTGGTTCCGTTCCCGTCGTTCACGACGACGGCCACGTACAGGTTGCCCTGGTAGCCGACCGGGATGGGGAAGCTGTACGAGGTGCCGCCGCTGGCCAGGTTCGCGAGGGTGTTGCCCGTCGCGGCGTCCCGGACGTTCCAGGTGTACGTCAGCGTGGGCGTGCCCGTGCTGAAGACCTGGGCCGTGGCCACGATCGTGTCGCCGCTCACGTACTGGAGCTTGTTCAGGGAGAGCTGGACGGACAGGGAGGCGGTCGCCTGGACGTTGAACGTGTCCGAGCTCGTCGCGGACAGGACGCCGTGGGCCGTCGCCGTCGCATCCACCTCGTAGCTCCCCGTGGTCGGCGTCGCGGCCAGCTGGAACACGTAGTTCAGGTAGCCGGTCGCGTCGGACACGAGGCCGCTCGCGCTGTAGGCCGCCACCACGGTCGCCGTGCCCAGGTCCGTGACGTTCACGCTGACCGGGATGTTCGGGGCGACCGGGTCCGTCGTGTGGGTGTTGGCCGGGTTGGGCGTCACGCGCGTGTAGATGGAGACGCTCACCACGTCGCTCGGCGCGTACGTCGCGCGCTGGACGACGACCAGGACGCCCAGGTTGTTCACCAGGAACGTGTCCAGACTCTCCGTCTGGCGGAGGCCGTCCGTGCTGTTGAACCAGGTGTACACCCAGCCCCGCGTCCCGGGAGCCAGGGATCCGCTCAGGGCGAAGGAGTAGTTGCCCTGGGAGGCGGTGAAGTTCCATTGGGGGATGGAGAGGAGGTTGGCGCCCGTCGTGTCGAGGACCTGGAGCGCACCGACGCCCGCCGGCGCCGCACTGCCGTCCTGGATCAGCGTGGCGGACCACGACACGGTCACCGTGTCACCCGGCAGGTAGGCCGAGCGGTCCGTCCAGGCGTTCAGGGCGTACGTCTCGATGCTGAAGGGGCGCACCCGCGTCTGGCCCGAGGTCGTGTCCGTGGCCGTGACCGAGTACGTGAAGCCGTCGGGCCAGGTGGACGGCACGGTCCAGGCCACGACCCGCTGTCCCGAGGTCGGGATGACCAGCCCCGTGATGCTCGCCGAGGGGGTGCCCGATGCGTCCTGGATCTGGAGGTCGATCGAGTCGCCCGGCGTCGCCGTGAGGGTGATCTGGATCGCCTCCCCCGGCACGTACATGCTCGTTCCCGTGTACTTGCCTGGGGCCAGCGCCGCGCCGGTCCCGGTGAAGTTGCCGCGTGCCGTCGGGATTGCGGTCAAGCCCACCGTGGCCACCATGGCAATCGCCAGCGCCACCACCAGGAGACGCGCGTGGCTCCGGCTCCGGAGTCCGTGTAGTTCCATCTGAACCCATCCCTTGTTGGGCCGCGGGGTGGAGGCCCCGCGGACGGCTCGCGATGGTGTCTGACATACTTAATATTTTTGTCCGGTCGATGTCCGACGAAGCCCCGCCATCGGGCCGCAGGACTAGCCGCCGCGGGCCGTCGCGCGGGGGTCCGCGCGCAGGCGGGTGAACAACCCCTCGGCGCGCGTCCGCCAGGACGTCGCCTCGTCCCGGCGGCCCTGGGCCTCGTACACCTGCGCGATCTCCCGGCAGCGGGTCGCCAGGCTGTACGGATTGTCCAGGCGCGAGATCAGGTCGACGGACGCGAGGAGCTCGCGCTCGGCTCGGGGCCACTCGCCCCTCCGCGCCGCGACGAGACCCAGGTTGGCCCTCGCCGTGGACACGGCCATGGGGTCGCGGATCGTGGACGCGAGGTCCAGGGCCCGCTCCGCGCACACGGACGCGGTCTCCGTCTGGTCCAGCCGCAGGAAGTTGTCCGCCGCGTTGGCCAGGGCGTACGCGGCGAAGCGGACCTCCCCGGCGCCCAGGGCGAGCTCCGCGGAGCGTTCGAAGGCCCGCGCGGCGTCCTGGGGCCTCCCCTCGCCGCTGAGGACGATGGCCAGGTTGTTCTCGATGGCGGCCTCCTCGCGACTCCCCTTCCGGGCGATCCGGAGGGCCTCCTCGAGTTCCGCCTTGGCTCCGTCCAAGTCGCCCTTCGCGATCAGGGTCGCGCCCAGGTCCGTCATGGCGCGGATTCGCTCCCGGGACGTGTCCTCGAGGAGGAGCGTGGCTCGGGACAGGTAGTCCGCGGCGACCCCGAGGTTCCCCAGGCGGCGCTCCACGCCGCCGAGCGCCCGGAGCGCCTCACCCTCGAGCCCCGGGGTGCCCAGGGCGGCCGCCTCCCGGACCGCGGCGGCGAGGATCCGCTGGGCCGCCGCGTACTCGCCCTGCCGGGTCTCGATGCGGCCCAGGTGGATCCGGGCCCGGAGCCGCTCCTCCTGCGAGCCCCGTCGGACCAGGCCCTCGAGGAGGCCTCGGGCCTCCTCGAACTTGCCGAGGAACACCAAGGTCTCCGCGAAGAGACGGACGGGCCGCTTGCCTGGCGGCAGCCTCTCCAGGCACGCCTCCAGCTCCCCGGCCCGAGCGCCTTCCGCGTACGCCTCGCCCCGCTCCTCCAGCAGGGCCACCGCCGCGTCGAAGTCCCGGGCCTCGATCCGGTGGTAGGCCGCCTCGAGCCCGTCCCCGCGCTCCTCCCAGTACAGAGCCGCGCGCCCGTGTGCGCGACGGCGGTCTGCCTCGGGCATCCGGGCCAGGAAGAACTCCCGCACGAGATCGTGGAGCAGGTAGCCCTCGTCCCGATGCTGGAGGACCGCGCGCTTCAGCAGCCTCCGCAGCTGGGCGACCGTGGTCCCAAGGGCCTCGGGCGACTTGGCGGGGCGGCGGAGGATGGCGAAGGTCCGCAGGACCTCCTCGGACACGTCGTCGAGCCCTTCGAGGACCGTCTCCAGGACGAAGCGCTGGGTCTGGAGGGCGCCCGCCTCCAGGCCGCTCGCGGCGAACAGCTCCAACGCGAGCGGATGGCCGTGCGCGGCCTCGAGGACGCGCGCGACATCCTCGGGAGGCAGCCCGGGTCGGCGGCCCGCGAGCAGGTCCCGTGATGCCTCCCGGTCGAGGCCCGCGAGGGGGACCGTGAGGATTGCGTCGTCCTGGAGGACGCCTCGGTCCGCGAACGCGGGCTGCACGCGGGTGCTCACGAGGAGCTTGAACGCCAGGGCCTTCTCCAGGAGGGACGACACGAGGCCCTCGGCGGGCGGGCAGGCGTGGAAGTCGTCCAGGGCGACGACGCACCCGGACAGGTCCTCCCGCAGCACGGCGACCGCTTCCACGGGGTCGTACGCGGGACGGCTCAGGACGGACTTCAGCCGGCGCCGGCCCTGCCGCGCGAGGAAGTCCGCGAACGTGGAGAGGATGCCGTGGGCGTCATCGTGCGGGTAGAGCCGCCGCAGGAGCACGGGACGCGGCTCGACCTCCAGGGCCTTCGCGACGAGCGCGCTCTTCCCGATCCCAGCGACGCCGACGATCACGACGACGGGCTGTGGCGCATTGCCGAGCCAGGCCCGGAGCACCTCGAGCTCCGCCGACCGACCGAAGAAGGGGCGGCGCAGCGGTGCCTCCGCCTTCGGAGGATCCCGGGGCCGTAAGTCGATCACGTTCCCGGCGAGGATCCGCTGGATCCCCGCGGACTCGCGGACGCCCATCGGCCGCAGGGCCTCGAGGGCCTCCTCCCCCGTGGTCTCCCGCGTCCCTTCCGGCGTGATCAGGACGACGGTGCGCGTGCGCGCGTACTCGCGCATGCGACGCGCGACGTCTTGGCCCGCAGGTGCGAGCGCGTAGACCTTGCGGCGCGTGCGGGCGCTGGCCACGTGGGCCATGCGCTCCTCGACCTTGCCCGCCGCCTTGAGACGCTTCAGCTCGAGGGCCACGTGCGCGCGGCTGATTCCCAGGGCGGCGCCGATGCCGTCCTGGGTCATCTCGGGAGGCACCTCGTATGCATCGTGGTGCCGGAGAAAGCCGGAGAGATGCACGACGATCCTCTCTCCGACCGTGACGCCTTGCACGGTGCGAGCACCCCCGCCGTTCCCGGTAGCGGATGGATTTTACTTAAGGGCCATGTATATGCCACCGGCGAGCGGTCTCGGGCCCCCGGTTTCGGAATCCGTCATCGGAGCCCGGCGAGGAGTTCGGGCAGCGGCGTCAGGTCGCGAATCTCGTGGTCCGGCTGCGGATCCGAGGCGCCGCGGACCACGCCCGAGCGGTTCACCCAGACCGTCCGGATGCCGACGCGACCTGCGCCCTCCACGTCCGCGGTCAGCGAATCGCCCACGTGGACCACCTGGTCCGGCTCCGCGCCGAGCTCCGCGAGGGCCATCTCGAAGATGCGCGGGCGGGGCTTGTACGCGCGCGCGCCTTCCGACGTGATCACGTGGTCGAACGTGAGCCCGTTCTTCCGGAGGAGATCCTTGAGGAAGGCATCGTCCGCATTGGAGACCACCGCGCGCGGGAGCCCGTCCATGCGCGCGAGCACGCGGGAGGCCTCGGGGTACGCCTTCGCATGGCTCCACATCCGCTGGAGCATCTCCACGTAGGGCCCCGCGTCGCCCTCCATGCGGTAGTCGGCCATGGACTTCGCCAGGCTGTCCTCCGTCGTGGTCAGGAGGTTCTGGAACTCGTCGTACTCCGCGTTGAAGAAGTAGCGGGCCCAGGTCGCAGGGAGCTCCTCCGGGGGAAGGGCGGGCCGGTGGTCCTGGCACACCGCGCGGGCCACGTGGATCAGGACGTCCCGCCCCGTGTCGATCAGGGTGCCGAAGGCGTCGAAGGTGACCGCGCGGATCATGGGTCGTCCCGACGGCCGCGGTCCCTCATGACCTTTGCCGTCGGCCGAAGGGGCAGTCGGGACGAAGCGGGCATTCGCCGCACTTGGGCCGCGGGCGGCACAAGGTCTTCGCATGGGTCACGAGGAGGGCGTGGTCCTCCCGGTACCCGTGGACGTCCCGCGGCAGGTGCGTCTCGAAGTGCCGCTGCACGACGTCGTACGCCTGCGTCGCCAGGAGGCCGAGCCGCGTCCCGATGCGGACCGTGTAGGCGTCCACGACGAAGACGGGATGGCCGCCCGCGTACAGGAGGATGGAGTCCGCGGTCTCCGGGCCCACGCCGCCCTGGGCCAGGAGGTCGCCACGGACCTCTTCCGTGGGGCGGTCGAAGTACGCCGGCAGGTCGCCGTCGCATCGGTCGACGAGGTGCCGGCAGAACGCCTTGAGGCGGGCAGGCTTCGTGCGGTAGAGGCCCGCCACGCGGACGTGCCGGCGGATCGTGGCCACGGAGGCGGCCGCGATCGCGTGGACGTCCAGGAGGCCTGCGTCGCGGAGGTTCGCGATGGCCCGTTCCACGTTGGCCCAGGCGGTCTGCTGCATGAGGAGCGCGCCCACGATGACCTCGAACTCGGTCTCCGCGGGCCACCAATGCTGGGGGCCATGGCAGTCGGCGAGCTTCTGGAACGCCCTCCGCGTCGGGTCCATCGGGCCCGCGAAGCCGCGCGGGTCCAAGAGGCTTGGCGTTGATTCCCGCTCCGCGTCCTTTAAGTGGTCCGGCCGAATGGCCCGCGCGTGCTCCCCCTCCCCCTGGCGACCGGGTCCGCGGTCTGGTATCCCGGCTGGGACGAGTCGCTCTTCCGGACGCTCAACCTGGCGGGCACCAACCCGGTCCTCGACCTCCTCATGGTCTTCTTCACGGACCTCGCCCTGCCGTATGTCCTCGCGCTCCTGGTCCTCCCGCTCTGGTGGCGCGGGCACCGCGAGCAGGCGTTCGACCTCCTCGTCCTCCTCGCCGTGGTCATCGTGATCACGGAGGTCCTCAAGTACGCGTTCGATCGGGCGCGCCCCTGCGACGTCCTGCCCAACGTGAACCTCCTGACGCCCAACGCGTGCGCCCTGGAGGGCGACCCCTCCTTCCCGAGCGGCCACGCGTCGCGGATCTTCGCGGTCGCCGCCTTCCTCGCCGTCTACTTCCGGTGGCCCGTCAAGGCATCCGCGGCCTTCTTCGCCGTCATGGCCGGGATCAGCCGGATCTACGTGGGCGTCCACTGGCCCTCGGACGTCCTCGCAGGGGCCGTCGTCGGGATCGCCCTCGCCCTTGCGTTCGTCGCCGTCGCGAGGAAGTGGAAGGCGTACCAGCGCCTGCGGACTTGGTTCGTCGAGGGCGTGTCGCGGCGACTCCCGAAGCGTTCGCCGGGCGCCTAGGATTTCTGGGCCAGCAGGCTCCGCGCGCGCGTCGCGGTCTCCTCCACCTGCCGGGCCACGTCCGCGGGGCTTCCGTCCGTCAGGGCGACGAGGAACGCCTTCGGCGTGACGACGCGGACGACGAGCGTGCCGCTCTCCGTTTGCACGGTGACCTGCTGCGGGGACGGCCCCTGCGTCGCGGAGTAGATGACCTCCAGGGCGCCCAAGAGGGTCGCGGCCATGGTCGCGAAGTTGTCCGGAGGCATCTCGGGCGGGAGGACCCAGGCCACGGGCACGCCGGACCGGGTGACGAACGCGGACATCCGGCTCCCCGTCTGCCCGTTGAATCCCTTGAGAAGGACACGAAGTTCGTCCGCACCGGAAGCCAGGAGCAGCGCCCTCCGAATGGGCGCCGATGGGCCCGGGCGTTATTTATAGATTCCCCGCTCGGGTCGCTCCCGCGAAACGAGTCACCGGATTTTCCGGGCAGAAACCTTATCCCATTCGTATCGATTCATCGGCCACCATGGAGGACGGTGCGCGGCTCATCCTCCGGACGAGCGCCGGTCTCCGGGAGAAGGAGAAGGTCCTCATCCTCGTGGACCGGGACACGCGGACCCTGGGCGAGGCCTTCCTCGCCGCGGCGCGGAGCCTCGGCACGGACCCCGTCATGTTGGAGATCCTGCCGCGCGAGGCGGACGGCGCGGAGCCGCCCGAGCTCGTGGCCACGGCCATGGAATCCGCGGACCTCATCCTCCTGGCCACGCGGAAGTCCCTGACCCACACCCACGCCCGACGCCAGGCGAACCGCGCGGGCGCGCGAGTCATTTCCATCCCCGGCATCACGGAGGACATGCTCGCCTCGGGCGGGCTCTCCGCGGACTGGGGGGAGATCCACGAGCTCGTCCGCCGCGTGGCGCGGCGCGTGCGGAACGCGAGTCAGCTCCGCCTGAGCTCCGCTTCGGGGACGGATCTCTCCTTCTCCGTGGAGGGGCGGGACTGGATCGCGGAGGACACGGGGCTCTGCTCCCGGCGGGGCGCGTTCACCACGCTGCCCGCGGGCGAGCTCTTCATCGCCCCCGTGGAGGGGACCGCGGAAGGACGCCTCGTGGCCGACGTGTACTTCGACGAGCCCCTCCTGGAACCCGCGACGGCCACGCTCCGGGACGGGCACGCGATCCGCATCGTGGGCGCGTCCAAGGCCGTGCACACGATGAACCTCGGAGGTCGGGACGGACGCACCCTGGGGCGGTTCGGGTTCGGCCTGAACGCGCGGGCGCGCGCGAGCGGGCCGCAGCCCGAGGCAGAGAAGGCCCTGGGATGCGCCAGCCTCGGGTTCGGGGACAACGTGGCCATCGGGGGGCGGCTCGCCTCGGGCGTGCGCGTGGAGTGCATCCTCTCCGAGGTCAGCGTGGAAGTGGACGGCAAGCCCGTCGTGGAGAAGGGCCACCTGGTCGGCTAGGCCGTCTCAGCGGTGGTACAGGACGCCGTAGAAGCGGTTCTCCCTGGACGTCTTCTCGAGGCGGCCCACGATGGCGACCTTCGTGCCGCACTTCTTGCACTTGTTGTCCCTGTCCAGGTACCAACCCGTGATGTCGAACCCGTATCGCTTCACCGCGACCGCACCGCACCCGGGGCAGTACGTGTTCTCCAGGGGATGGCCGGGCACGTTCCCGACGTACACGTACCGCAGGCCCTCCCCCTTGGCCACCGCGCAGTGCTTCTCCAGGGTGGCCACGGGCGTCCAGGGGAACTCCATCATCTTGTAGTCCGGGTGGAAGCGGAGGAAGTGGATGGGCACGTCAGGGCCGAGCTCGTCGTGCACGAACCGGGCGAGCTTGCGCGCCGCCTCGAGGCTGTCCCCCACCTGGGGCACGATGAGGTCCGTGATCTCGATGTGGATCGTCTTCGTGTCCCGCATGTCGAGCAAGGTTTGGAAGATCGGGTCGGCATTCGGGATGTTGATGTACTTCCGGACGAACCCCGTCTCGCCGGATCCCTTGAAGTCCACGGTCACGCAGTCGAGGAACTTCTGCATCTCGTGCACCGTCTCCGGCGTGTCGTAGCCGTTGGAGACGAAGATGTTGATGAGGCCTGCCTTGCGGGCGAGCACTCCGATGTCCCGCGCGAACTCGATGAAGATCGTGGGCTGGTTGTAGGTGTAGGCGAGGCCTTGGCACCCCTGCTCGACCGTCATTCGGACGACGTCTTCCGGCGTGACCTCGATGCCCTCGACCTTGCGTCGCTGGGAGATGTCCGCATTCTGGCAGTTCGCGACGGCGAGACCGTTCGCCGTGTAGCTGTGGTCTTCCTCGACCTCGATGTTGTAGACCGGACCGGCGTACGTCGCGTGTTCCACTCGCTCGATCCGGGTTTCGGTCCTCTCGTGTTCCTCGACCAGACCGGTCTCCTCAATCCCTTGGACACCGGGGACTCCATCCGGTAGGAGGGGGAGTTGGGTCCGTCCATTCTGGTGGCCAAGAGCCAGACCGGGAACGACCAATGGATCCCCTCTCCGCAGTCCTCCGGCCTCGTTCCTCGTCATTCTGCCATCAGGCCCGGCGACGAAAATCCCGTGGTTCGGCGTCGACTGAACCGCGGCCCCGTCGCCTGTGGTCAGTATGGTTGTGGGCCCAGCGTAGGAGTGCCGAAATGCTCTTCGGATCCGGCGCCAGCGGTTGCGGTGGGTCAGCGCAAGGAGGCCCTCGACCGTGTGCACCTCACGCTGGTCGGTCGCCTTCCCTAAATTAAAAATCGTACCGATAGATAATACTCCTATGTTAGTTATTATGTGTGTATCTCCGACAAAACAGTATCGGCAGAGCCAGTTGCACCCCGTCGTCGCGATGCTGAAGACCTTGGACCCCGGACGGTAGTGCTGCACGGGCTTCTTCTCGATGGGGTCCACGTGTCCCGTGATCACGCGACCGTAGACGTAGAGCCACAGCTTCCCGCCGTGGACCCCGCGGATGCCGCAGAGCCCGACCTGGCCCTCGCCGATCTTGCAATACCGCGCGCAGGCCGTGCACATGATCTTGTTCGTGCCCTCGACGGGCTTCCACAGCTCGGCCACCTTGCCCATGGCCTGCCCCGGGGGCTGCCTCACGTCCACGACGTCCTCGGGAGGGATCATGCTCCCTCCAGATACGGCGGCGGCCACCATAAACATGTTTCGAGGAAACTACCCCGAATGTGAGCCTCGGAAGTGCTCCCAGCCCCGAGCCAGGAGCGGCTCCTTCTTGCCGCCGATCTCCAGGAGGTTGGGCCCCGCCTTCCCCACCGTGCCGATCACGGTCAGCGCGTGGTGGACGCCTCGGTGCGGCTCGTTCAACCGCGCGGCCAGCTCTCCGACCGCCTCCGGCCTGACCGTGGCCACGAGCTCGAAGTCGCCGCCGGTGTACAGGGCGAACTCCTTGGCTCGCTCGGGAGGAAGGGCCTCCAGCGGGTTGTAGAGCGGCACCTTCTCCCACTCGACGGCATAGGAGAGGCCGCTCATGGCCGCCATCTCCGCGAGGCTCAGCCCGAGCCCGTCCGAGATGTCCATGCAGCTGGTCACGACGCCGGATTCGGAGAAGGCCTGTCCCTCCCGCACGCGCGGGTAGGGATGGAGGAGCTGCTCGAGGCCCTCCGCCCGGGTCGCGGGCTCCGCCAGCTGCGCATACGCCAGCCCGGCGCGTCCCAGGTCCCCCGTCACGACGAGGGCGTCCTCGGGCCGTGCACCCTTCCGCAGGAGCACGCGGTCCTTCCGCACGCGGCCCACCGCGGTCCCCGCGAGGGACATCACATCGGCCTCCTTCGTGTCGCCGCCGAGGATGGCGATCCCGAACTCGCGAGCGCACGCCTCCATGCCCTGGGCGAGTCCCTTGAGGAAGTCCACGTCCGTGCTCGGGGGCAGGGAGAGGGCCGCGACGAACCCCAGGGGTCGCGCGCCCGCCGCGGCCACATCGCTCAGGTTCACCGCGACGACGTACCATCCGACCTGGTCGGCCCTCGCGCCCTCGGGGATGTGGGTCCTCGGGTTGACCACGTCCGTCGTGATCACGAGGTAGTCCTCCCCCCACTCCACGACACCGCAATCGTGGCCCAGGCCGATGGGCTGCCCGCGGTCGAAGATCCGGCTCAGGAGGGCGATCGCCTCGCGCTCGCCGATGTCGGAGAGCTTGGCCATCCGCGCGGAGGATGGGGCCGCGGCTACAAACGGGTATCGCCGCGGGCGGCGCTCACGTGTGCCAGGACGCGGTCGTCAGCGTGGTCCCGTCGTGCCACAGGAGGATGAACTCGAACGCCGTGTTCACGGGCAGGGAGACGCCGTTCCCGGTCACGTCGATCCGGTCGCCCTGGGTCACGGTCCCCGCCCCGTCCGCGTCCGTCCAGGTGACGCGGTACAGGGTCCCGCCGATCGTGACGTTCGCGGCGGTCCGGCTCGCGGCGAACTGGGTCGGGACGCCGTACGCGGCATCCACCTTCAGGTTGAACTCGTAGTTGAACGGATAGAGGTTCTGGGACGTCCCGCCGATCATCAGGGTCACGTTGTGCGACCCGCCGGTGAACGTCACGCCGGGGGCGAAGGCCACCACGGGCACGGACTCCGTGTGCCCTGTGAGGATGCCGCTCGCCATGAGGTAGACGACGGCCGCCAGGACGACCGTGATGGCCACGAGGAGGATCTCCGCGACGACGGGCGACACCCCGTCTGTGCGGATGCGCACGATGGGCCTCATGGGCTGGGCACCTCGGGCCGACTGGGCCGATGCGGGGGCCACCCCTCGCCGCGGCGGATTAAGGTTCCGTTGCGAATGCCCCTTTTGAGAATGGGAGGGGCGCCGGTGTCACGGCGGGCCGACCCGGTCTGTGCGCAGGCCGCGCCGGAGCAGGTGTCCACGCATCCGTTGCGACGTTCTGCCGCAACCTTTTCAACCCCCTTCGTATTCGTCCCCCCCGCGCGGCGGTAGTCTAGCTGGTTAGGACATGAGCTTGCCAAGCTCATAGCGCGGGTTCGAATCCCGCCCGTCGCACTCCCTTCTCGCCCGCAGCCCGCGGCACGTACGGGCCCCGACCCGCTTACGGGGCGGCTCCCACGAGGTACGCGATGAGGAATCCCGCGACGGCGGACACGATGCCGATGATGAGCATCTGGGTCCCGCTGCGGTAGGGGCGTCCAATCGTCGTCTTGCCCTTGTACCAGCCGATCAGGAAGAGGACGACGGCGGCGACCACGAGGGCGCCGATCATCCCCAGGATGATGTCCGACGGGAAGACCAGGAACGGCACGAGCGGGATCAGGGATCCGAGGATGGCGGCGAAGCCGACGAGGATGGCGCTCTTCCGGGCCTGGCTCTCCTCCAGCGGCGCCAGCTGGAGCTCGTGGGCCATCATGAATTCGAGCCAGGCCCTGGGCTTCGAGCAGATGTGGTTCACGGCGTCCTCCAGCTCCTGGCCGGCGAATCCCCACCGCTCGAAGACGTCCCGGACCTCCCGCCGCTCGACCTCGGGCACCTCGAGCATCTCTCGCTCCTCGCGGGCCAGCTCACTGAGGTAGTGGTCCCGCCGCGCCAGGGTCGACGTGTACGCGACCGCGCCCATGGAGATGGACTCGCCGAAGGTGGCCGCGAGGCCTCCGGCGACGATCACGCGGAACGCGATGCTCGCGGAGCCGTACTGCTGCAGGGCCGCGGCGGCGACGCCGAGCAGCACGGCGAGGACGTTGACGATGCCGTCTTGGCTGCCGAGGATGAAGTCCGAGAGGAGTCCGGAGCGGGCATGCCGTTCTGCGGCAGGATCGTCGGGCACCCGGCGGCGAAGGGCGAGCAGCGGGACCATGGGGAAACTGCCCCGGTCCACGGAAATGGGTCCGATTTAGGGATTGCGTCCTTACTTGGACCCGAATACGCATTTCGGATATGGTCGTCCGAACCGAAATGCTTATCCGACGGGGCCCGCCCCGACGAGGTACGCGATGAGGAAGCCCGCGACCGCGGAGAGGATGCCGATGACGAGCATCTCGAGGCCGCTGCGCGCCGGGCGGCCCACCGTGGTCTTCGCCTTGTACCAGCCGATCAGGAAGAGGGCCACCGCGGCCACGATGAGCGACGCGGCCATGCCCAGGAGGATGTCCGCGGGGAACACGAGGAACGGGAGGAGGGGGATGATGGACCCGAAGATCGCCGCGACCCCCACCAAGAGGGCGCTCCGGCGGGCCTGGGCCTTCTCCACGGGGGACAGGCCCAGCTCGTGGGCCATCATGAACTCGAGCCACGCCTTGGGGTTGGAGATGATCTGGTCCGTGACCTCCTCGAGCTTGGGACCCTGGAAGCCCCAGTTCTCGAAGACGTCCCGCACCTCCTTGCGCTCCGTGTCCGGGAGCTCGCGCATCTCGCGCTCCTCCCGCTCCCGCTCCTTGAGGTAATGGTCCCGCCGCGCCAGGGTCGACGTGTACGCGACGGCGCCCATGGAGATGGACTCTGCGAACGTCGCGGCGAGGGCGCCCGCGACGACGATGCGGAACGGGTCGGCCAGCCCCCCCGCGAGGAACTGCTGATGGGCCGCGATGGCGATGCCCAGGATCACGCCGAGGACGTTCACGAGGCCGTCCTGGCTCCCCAGGATGAAGTCGGAGAGGAGCCCGGGCTGCGCGTGCTGCTCGCCCGCGACCTCCTCCTCCTGCCTTCGCCAGAATGCGAACCGCGTCGACATGAGCCCACCGTGCGTCGACAAGGACCGCTCTCTCTTAGGGATTGCGCCCGCAGACCCCCATCCCGGGGCAAAACCGAACCATCTCGGGAAGGTATTTCAAGGCTACCTGAGATGCCGCGACGGCCATGCCGCCTTCCCCCCGGGCATCCCCCCTGGCCGAGCTGGAGCTTGCGCTGTCCTCCTCGCGCCCGGACGTCGCCGCGGACGAGGTGCTTCGCGCGGTCCACGCGCAGGTCGCGCCCCTGGAGATCCTCCGCGTCGCCGCGCGGACCGCCGCGGCGCGGTACGATGCGGGCTCGGGCCTGGCACCCCACGGTCTCGCGACCCTGGCCGCCGTCGCCGCCCTGCAGCCCCTCATGGACCCGGGCGACGTCCCGCTCGCCCTCCTCCAGGCGTCCGTCCTCGTCGCGTCGGAGAGGAAGCTCCCGGCCCCGCAGCCCTCGGCCCCCGTCCTCTCGGGCGAGGTGACCCATCTGGGCCGGTCCGCGCTCCTCGCCGCGCGGGCGGGATCCGCGGAGGATGCGGAGGCCGTGTTCCTGGGCATCGTCGAGGAGGGCTGGGAGCGGCGCATGGTGGGCGACATCCTCTTCCGCGCGGCGCTCGAGGACCTGGGGGACGGAGGCCACAAGCTCCTCATCTCCGTCCAGCTCTGGCGCCTCGCCCGCGCCCTGGGCTTCCGGGATGCGCGGATCCTCCTCCGCCCGGCCGTGCAGTACCTCATGAACGGGGAGCGCAACCGCAAGCCCTACGGAGCCGTCTTGGCCGTGCTCGGGAAGGAGGGGGTCGACCTGGAGACCCTGGCCGCGGGAGGACGGTCCCTGGACGACGCGGGACGCGCGCGCCTCGGTACCCTCCTCGCCGCCGCCTCGGGCGAGGCGTGCGCGGAATCGGCCCTCGGGCTCCTCCGGGACGGGTACGCGGCCTCCTCCCTTGCGGAGGGCATCGCGCTGGAGGCGGCCAAGCGGCTCCTCGCGTCCGAAGGCTACCACCTCGAGCTGGCCCACGCCCTCCTGTACGCCCGCGCGGCGCGGTTCGTCCTCGAGTTCAGCCGGTCCAGCGAACGCCTCCTCGCGGTCTTCCAGGCGGCGCTCCGCGTCCGCTCGCCCGCGCCCCATCTCCCCGCCGTCGCGGTGACGGATCCCGGGGACGAGGGCGACTCCCTCCTCCGGATCCGGGAGGACCTGGCGAACCGGCGGTCCCGCGAGGCCGCCGCCCGTGTCCGCGTGCATCTCGCGCGGGGCTACGCCCCGGACCGTCTCCTCGCGGTCCTCGCCCACCACGCCGCGCTGGACTCGTCCCTCGCGAACCAGGGCCACAACCTGCTCCTCGCGGACGCGTGCGCGGACGCGTACGCGGCGACCCGGGCCCCGGAGTTTCTGATGGCCCTCGCGAAGTCCGTGGCGGCGTCGCCCAAGGACCTCACCGCGTCCAAGGCGTGGGCCCGGGCGCTCGGGCGCTGATTACTTCTTTCCGAGCTGCTCGCCCACGAGCGCGAAGTGAGCCAGGAGGGCCTCGATCTGGATGCGCTCGTTGCTCCCCTCGACGAGCCGGAAGTCCGTCTCGCCCACGCGGTCCAAGAGCCGGACCTTGACGTCGTCGGGGACGTTCAGGTCGAAGATGGCCCGGTGGAGTTGCCGGACGATGTCCTCGCCGGAGACGCCGTACTCGATGAGGAGCTGGTCGAGCACCTCGCGCGCCTTGAGGAACTCGCCCGCGAGCGCGCGCTCGATGATCTTCTTGACCTCCTCCGGGCGGATCGTGCTCGCGACCTTGTACAGGGTGTCCGCGTCGATCGTCGAGGTGAGGGAGGCCGCGACCTGGAGGGAGTTCACGGCGCGGCGCATGTCCCCCTCGGAGACGTAGACGAGGGCCTCGAGGCCGTCGTCCGTGATCTTGAGCTTCTCCGCTTTCGCGATGCGACCCAGGTAGGCGCGGATGGCTTCGGGCTTCAGGGGCCGGAAGCGGAAGACTGCGCAGCGCGACTGGATCGGCTCGATGATCCTCGAGGAGTAGTTCGCGGAGAGGATGAACCGCGAGGTCTTGGAGTAGGTCTCCATGGTCCTCCGCAGGGCGGCCTGCGCGTCCGCGGTCAGGTTGTCCGCTTCGTCCAGGAAGAGGAGCTTGAAGTCCGTGCCGCCGATGGGCGCGAGGCGAGCGATCTCCTTGACCTTCGTGCGGACCGTGTCAATGCCCCTCTCATCCGACGCGTTCAACTCGTAGTAGTTCTGCCTCCAGTCCTCGCCGAACAGGTCGCGCGCCAGGGCTATGGCGCTCGTCGTCTTGCCCGTCCCCGCGGGGCCGGCGAACAACAGGTGGGGGAGGTTCCGGGACTCGCGGTACGCCTTGAGCCGCTCCACGATCTCGTCCTGCCCGACGATCTCGTCGAGGGTCTTCGGCCGATACTTCTCGACCCAGATCTCCTTCATGCCTGCCCCAACGTGCGGCGAATCCGGCGCGGCCGTAATAACCCTTCGCTGGGAGGTGGGAGAAACGGATGGCGACCAGGGTTCCGCAGTCGTCCACCCTTTGTTGGCTCAGAGGAGGCAGGCGGTGCCGGAATCACCTGGTTTTGGCATCGCTCGTGACGGCGGTTCTTGTGGATCGCCGCGGGAAGGAGAGCCACAGGAACATGACTCCGATGGCAACCACACCGTAGTAAAGCCACGTCGGCGGGTAGATGAGATTGTCAAGGCGCCGGCCGCCAGCAATGATGTCCCAGAGGGCGACGAAGCAAAACACCAGAACGCCTGCGCCCACGAGGAACCCGACTATGTGCATCGGAGACGCCCACTTGATTCCCATGCCGAAACCCCTTATCCCCCCGTCTCGGCAAAGCCCTTCCGGTGAAGGGTCGCACGGTTGCGGTAGCCGTGCGGTCGCCGGTCCTCGCAACACGGACTTCTTGAGCCACCGTCTTTGCATTACGCCTCCCCCGGCGGCAATGAAATAACCCTTTGCCGGGGAGGGCCGCGAATCCGCGAGCGGCCGCCGGAGAGGGCGGGGTAATGGCCGGGCTTCATGTGCCCGAGCCGTCCTAGGAGGCCCGGCGCAGAGCATCGCCCGGGCGGCGGCAGGGATCCCCCGTCCCGACCGCCGGGGCGAGGAGGCCTCCCGTGAGGATCCTCGTGGTGGACGACGACGCCCAGCTCGCGGATCTCCTGGCGGAGTTCCTGCGGGGCGAAGGCCATGCCGTGGACGTGGCGGCGGACGGCCGGGAGGCTCTCCGCCGCCTGCAGCCGGGGGCGTACGACCTCGCCTTCATCGACCACCAGATGCCCGGGCTCTCGGGCCTGGACCTGCTGCGGGCCGCGCGGGAGCGGGTGCCCGAGACCGCCCTCGTCCTGATGACGGGCCTCCCGAGCGTGGACGTCGCCGTGCAGGCGATCAAGTCGGGGGCGCGCGACTTCGTCCCGAAACCCCTGGAACCCGCCGCGCTCGACCGCGTCCTCGAGAGCGTGCGCCGCCAAGCGCGGGCGCCGGACGCGGCGCCCGAGACGCACGAGGCTCCCTTGGAGTCCGACGGGCCCGCGGTCCGTGCCGCCTTCCTGACGAACCGCGGCGGTCTCCTGCTCGCCTCGAGGGTGGTCCCCGGGGAGCGGATGATGGACCAGGACCTGTTCGGCGCGACCCTCGACGTGATCCAGAATTTCATGCGAGTATCCTTCCCCGCCCTACGCGGCGGATTCCTGAAGTCCATCCGCCAGGGGAACCGCACGCTCCTGCTCGAGCCGGGAGAGGAGGCCTTCCTGACCGTCCTCGTCCGCGGGGAGGAGACGGACGAGCTCCGGAAGGCCATGCGCTCCGCCCTCCGCGACTTCGAGATCCGGAACCGCGGTCGCTTCGAGGCGGGCGTCGTGGACGCGGACGAGTTCCTCGGTACGGACGAGGTCCTGGCCCGGGTGATGAAGACCGCACCGGGCGGCTCACAGCCGAAGCCCAAGCGCACCTAGGACCGCGCCGATGGGGTTCAGGATCGTCGTCGTCTGTCCGCCCGCGAAGAGCAGGCCGACCGCATGGTTCGTCTCGTCCACGATCAGGGAGCCGCTGTCCCCGCCGCGGGAGAGGAGGTCGCTCACGATCTGCCCACGGAAGACGGCCGACTTGCCCCCGTAGTCCACCTCGACCACGGCGTCCAGGCCCGTGATGCGGCCCTGGGTCAGTCCCGTCGTGCGTCCGCTCTTCCGGACGCGCTTCCCCAGGGCGGCGTCCGCGGTGCCCGCCACGCGCCCGATCTCCAGGATGTCGGGGGCCACGAGGTCCCCACTCCGAGGGGCGGCGACCGCCGCATCCACGAGGTTGGTCTTCCCGGAGGGCAGCCGCTGGAGCCCCAGGCCGAGCGGTGCGAGGATGGGCGCCAGGGCGCGTTCGAAGAGGCGGCCCAGGCTCCCCAGGTCACGCTCCTTGAACTGGATGGGAACGAACTCGGCGAGGGACGCGACGGCGTCCTGCGGCCGTCCCCCGTCGTAGGGGCCCGGCTGGAGGATGGCGTCCCCGGGCCTCGCGTCGTTGCTGTTGGCGAGGACGTGGTTGTTCGACAGGATGACCGCCTCGCCGCTCCTCCGGTGGGCCAAGATTCCCAGGGTCCCCGCGGTGACCTTCGCGTGGGCGATGCTCACGCCTCCGGGTGCGGGGCGCATGCGGCGCGTATGGTCCATCGCGACGGTCTCCAGGAGCTCCAAGGCCCGGAACCGACCCGTCTCGACGACGTCCGTGCGGACGCCGTCGAAGGCCCGGGGGACCCGATCCCTGCGGCTCAACTCGACCTCGTCCTCCTTGTGGTCCACGTAGACCACGATGCACGTCTCGTCCGTCTCCCGGCCGTGGACCACCTTGCGGCCCACGGCGACGCCGACCACGTGGGCCCGTTCCAGGAGTTCCGCCTCGTGGACGGCCTTCGCCACGCGCACGCCTTCGACGGCCATGCCTTCACTTCCCGCGCACGCGGAACGCACTGATCTCCAAGAGGCCCTCCCCGAGCTTCCCGCCCGCGGTGATCCCCGCGACCCGGACGACCATGTTGGCCACGAAGCCCAGGAAGATGCCGATGCCGTAGTAGGCGAGCAGGTCCTTCGCGTACAGCCACGAGATTAGGCTCACGCCGAACCCGATCACGAAGAACGCCGCGAAAGCGCCCCACTGGACCTTGTACCTGCGGACGGCGAAGAGGAGGAACCATCCGACGACGGAGCCGAGGAGCAGGATGCCGACTTGGTTGATGTCCATGGCGTATCCCTCCGAATCGCGGCGGCCGAGCGAGCGTCGGGGAAAAAGGGAATGCAGCCCATTCTCCCGAGGGAAAGCCGGATGCGGCGAGACCGCCGATAACCGCCGTTTCGGCCATGCCGAGCGCTGGCTTCAACCGTCACCTGGACGTAGGACCCAGAGCCATGAGGCTCGCCCAGGGATCGCGGTCCGCAGGACGTGCGGGCGTCGTCCTCGCGGGCGTATCTACACAATCCTCAAGTCTCAGGCGCTCGGTTCCGGAATCGAGGGACTTGCATGTCGGCTCCCCGGTTCTGTCCGTCCTGTGGCCGTCCCGTTCCGCTGGAGAACAGCTTCTGCGCCTGGTGTGGCACGCCGATGACTCCCGTGAGCCCCCCGCCGAGCCCGGCCACCGCACCGCCCGCTGCGCCCGCTCCGGCTCCGGGCGTGGCGCCCCCGCCTCCTCCGGGCGCGTACCCGTACGGCTATCCCCCGCCCACGTACGCCCTCCCGAGGAGGGCCGACGTCTCGAGCCTGCTCTCCGGGACCTTCGACGTCTGGGTCAAGCACTTCGGCCCGTTCTTCCTCGTGTACCTCGTCCTGGGCTTGGCCACGGGCGGGCTGTCCCTGGCGGGGTCCTACCTCATCCTCGGAGTCCCGCTCGTCTCCAGCGGCGCCTTCTCCTTGGTGGTGCCCAGCACGGCCTCCCTCGCGGCCTACGTGGCCTACGAGGTCGTCGTGGCGGTCATCTCTTGGGTCCTCACGAGCGCGGTCGTGGGCGGGGTCGTCGACTTCTCCGTCCGAAGCTATCGCGGGGAGAACGTCCGCCTCACGGAATCGCTGTCCCGCGGCCTGCAGCGGGTCCTCAGCATCATGGGCGCGAACCTGCTCGTGACCCTGATCACCGTGGGGGTGATCATCGTCTGGGCGGCGGCCCTGTTCCTCGGCGTCGTGTCGCTGGCCACCACGGGCGGCGCCGCGGGCGGGATCGCCGCGGTGTGCGGGGCCCTCATCGCCTTGCCCTTCGTGCTCTTCTTCGTCCTGTACCTCGTGATCGCCCTCTGCCTCTTCGCTCCGGCGATCATGATGGAGGGAGCGCACGCGGTGGACAGCCTCGGGCGGAGCTGGCATCTGACGCGAGGGCACAAGTGGTCCATCTTCGGCGCAGGCCTCGTCCTCTTCATCCTGGTCGCGATTGTCGCCGGCATCGGCGAGGCCGCCGGCACGCTCTCCGGCAACGCCGCGGTTGCGGTCGTGGTCGTGGCGCTCGCGACGGCGATCACGGGAGCCTGGTTCACCATCCTGACCTCCGTGGCGTACGACCTGATCACGAAGCAGCCGCAACCCTCCGTCTGGCCGCCGACGTACGCGCCCCCCATGATGCCGCCCCGCTGAAGGCTGAAGGCTAAAGAGCCCGGCGTCCCTCTCACGTCCGTGGCCTGCGACCGCTGCAGCGAGCCGTCCGTCGCCTGGATCCGATACAGCGGAGCCCACCTCTGCGCGGCCCATTTCCGGGAGTACGTGGAGCGGCGCGTGAAGCAGGAGATCCGCCGGGAGCTCGAGCTGACCGGCGCGCCGACGAAGATCGCGGTGGGCCTCTCCGGCGGCAAGGACAGCTGCACCGCGCTTCTCCTGCTCCACGAGTACCTGGGTCGGCGTCCGGACGTCGCCCTGGAGGCGATCACCGTGGACGAGGGCATCGAAGGCTACCGTCCGCCGAGCCTGGAGCGTGCCCGAGCGTTCTGCGCGCAGCTTGGCGTGCCCCACCACGTGATCTCCTATGCGGAGACCCAAGGATTCGAGATGGACCGCGTGGTCCGTGTGGACCCCGAGGCCATCCCGTGCAGCTACTGCGGCGTCTTCCGCCGCCACGCGCTCAACAGGAAGGCGCGGGACATCGGGGCGGACTACCTGGCGACGGGGCTCAACCTGGACGACACCGCGGAATCCGTCCTCATGAACGTCGCGCGGGGCGACGTGGAGCGGCTCGCGCGCCTCGGACCCCATGACGTGGCGCAGCCCGGTCTCGTGCCCCGGCTGCAACCGCTCCGCATGGTCCCCGAGCTCGAGGTCTACCTGTACGCGTACCTCCGCCAGGTCCCCTTCCACGACGCGGAATGTCCCTACGCCTCGCGCGCGCAGCGGGGCCGGTTCAAGGAGATCCTTCACCGCCTCGAGGAGGAGAGCCCGGGGACGCGGCATGCGATCCTCCACGGGTACGACGACCTCCGCCCCGTGCTCCAGGGCGCGTGGCCTCCCGCGAAGCTGACCGCGTGCGCCCGGTGCGGCCAGCCGACGGTCCGTGAGCTCTGCAAGGCATGCGAGATGAAGGAGCGCCTGGAATCGCTCGCCCGGGGCTGAGCGGGGTCCGGGTCAGCGTCGCAACGCCATGGTCGCCGCGCGCGAGCGGCCCACGGAGGCGATCTTCACGGGCACCTTGAGCTGGGCCTCGAGGAACGCGAGGTACCGCTTCACGGGCTCGGGCAGGGCGCGCTTTCCCTTCGTCGCGATGGCCGTCCAGTCCTCCTCGCGGAGCTCGGGCCAGCCCTTGAGGTCCCGGTAGACCGGCTCGATGCGGGACAGAACCTTCATGGAGGCGGGGAACCCCTTGATCGTCGACGGGCCGTCACGGTAGGCCAGGCAGGCGCGCACGCGGTCGAGGCCCCCCAACACGTCGAGCTTGGTCACGGCGAGCCCCGTGAGCCCGTTCACGCGCACGGACATGCGGAGCATGACGAGGTCCATCCAGCCGACCCGGCGCGGCCTCCGGGTCGTCGTGCCGTACTCGCCGCCGCCCGTTTCCCGCAGGTGGGTGGCCACCGCGTCCTGCTGTTCCGTCGGGAACGGCCCCGCCCCCACGCGGGAGGTGAACGCCTTCACGACGCCGATGATCTCCCCGAGGTACTTCGGGGACACGCCGGCCCCCGTGGCCGCGGCGCCCGCGGTGCAGTTGCTCGACGTGCCGTACGGGTAGATCCCGTGGTCGATGCAGAGGTGGGTCCCCTGGGCTCCCTCGAAGAGCACGCGCTTGCCGCGGCGGAGCTGGCCGTCGAGCAGGACGGAGGTGTCCGTGACGAAGGGAGCGAGCCGCTTCCCGTACTCCGCGTACTCCCGGTACAGGGCCTCCGCGTCGAGGACCTCCGCGCCCCCGTACGCCGCGACGATGCGCTGCTTCACGGGCACCACCGCGGCGAGCTTCTCCCGCAGGGTCTCCGGGTCCACGAGGTCGCACATCCGGAGGCCCCACTTGCCCACCTTGTCCTCGAACACGGGCGCGATCCCGCGGCGGGTGCTCCCCGAGGCCAGGTTCCCCTTGAGGCCCTCCTCGAGGCCGTCGAGGAGCTTGTGGTAGGGCATGACGACGTGGGCGCGGTCGCTGATCCTCAGGTTGGTCACGGGATGCCCGCGCGCCTGGACCTCGTCGATCTCCTTGATCAGCTGGCCCGGCTCGACGACGACCCCGTTCCCGATCACGTTCAGCGTGCGGGGTCGCAGGATGCCCGAGGGCAGGAGGTGGAACGCGAACAGCTCCTGGCCCACCTGCACGGTGTGCCCCGCGTTGGCCCCTCCCTGGAAACGGACGACGACGTCCGCGTCCTTCCCGAGGAAGTCGATGATTTTGCCTTTGCCTTCGTCCCCGAATTGGCAGCCGACCACGACGGTCGCGGGCATGTCGATCTCCGGAGGGAGCATGGCTTACGGGATAAGGAGCTTTCCCCGCGCAGGTGGGCCACCCGCGGATGCCCGGGGCGAAACGGAACACGCCCTGCGGTAACGTATATATCCCGTTCGGTCGGTTCGCTGCACGGGCGCGCGGCCCGCCTCGGCCGCGCTTGGGGGTTCCATGTCGGAGGTCCTGCCACTGGACAGTCGCATCCCGATTCATATCGCCGGGCTCGACGAGCGCCTGGGCGGCGGCATCCCTCGGGGGCACATCGTCCTCGTCGCGGGACCACCGGGCTCCCTCAAGTCCACGTTCGCGTACCGCATCCTGTACCACGAGGCCAAGGAGCGCGGCGTCTCCGGGCTCTACCTCTCCATGGAGCAGAGCCGCTCGTCCTTGATCTCCCAGATGGCCTCCCTGGGCATGGACCCGGACCGGGTGAAGGGGGTCCACATCATCGACGTGCGCGCCCTGCGCAAGGAGATCGAGGACCTGCGGGAGCAGCCCCGATGGCTCCTCGGCCTCCGGCGGCAGCTCGGCCGGTACAAGGAGGAGACGGGGTTCGACCTCCTGGCCATCGACAGCCTGGACGCGCTGTACGCCCTGACGCCCATGGAGAACCCGCGGAACGAGGTGTTCCACTTCTTCGAGGAGCTGCGGGAGCTCAACACGACGACGTTCCTCGTGTCCGAGATGGCCCGCGACTCGGTCCGGATGGCCCACCACGGCGTCGAGGAGTTCCTGGCCGACACGATCGTCCACCTGCGCCTGCGCGAGTTGGACATCGGCATGAGCACGTCCGTCCGGCGGTACATCGGCGTCGTGAAGATGCGCGGCGTGGACCACGACATGGATTACTTCCCGCTCCTCGTGGAGGCTGGTAACTTCGAGATCGTGGCGGAGTGAGGCCGGGACCGGGGTGGGAACCTGAACCTCCTCGGGACGGCGCTCGCCCTGGCGGCCCTTGGCGTGAGCGCGTTCCTCGCGATCTACGTGCTGGGGATGAACCCACGCGCCCTCCCGAACCGCGCGTTCTTCGCCCTCATGATGGCCTTGGCCTGGTGGGATGCGTGCGAGGCCGTGGAGCGCGCGATCCCCACGGGCGCGCCCGCGTCCGCGGTGTACCCGTGGGCCCAGGGCGTCTGGTTCGGGATCAGCGCGGTCCCCGCCGCCCTCATGCAGCTCGCCCTCGTGTACCCGGAGCCGCATCCCTGGTTCCGCCGGGCCTACGTCCCCCTCCTGTACGCGCCCCTGGTGGGCTGGACCTACCTCATCCTGGGCACGGGCCACCTGATCTCCGGCGTCGCGCAGGGCCCGCTCGGCCCGAGCGCCCAGGTCGGGGACGCCTACCTCCCCCTGGCCCTCCTGTACGCGGTCTGGTTCTACCTCAGCGTGGCCCTCTTCGTCGCGGACTGGTGGCGCATCCGCTCCGGGAGCCTGGGCCGGGTCCAAGGGCTCGTCGTCCTCGGCCTCCTGATCGGCTCCGTGCCCGCGGGCGTCACGGAAATCTTCTGGCCCTTCCTGGACGGGAACGTCACGCGGCTCGGCCTGGGCTCCCTGTACACCCTGGTCTGGTCCATCTTCCTCGCGTACGCGGTCGTCCGCTACCGCTACCTAGTCATCGCCCCGGAGACGGAGTCCTCCGTGGCGGCGCGGGCGCGGCACCCCCTCTCCCGCGGGATGAACTACCTGGTCCTCGAGACGGGCCGCGGCGCGGGTATGAGCGCCTTCCGCGAGATCGTGTCGACCACGCCGGGCCTCTGCGTCACGGGCCTCGCCCCCTCCCGCGTCGCGGAGCGGTTCGCGCTGGAGCGCACGCCCATCCTCTGGATCACGGGGGTGTCGTCCCACGAGCGGGCGGTCCCGCCCCAGTCCCTGGACTTCGAGCTCCTGCACACGGTCCTCAAGGTCTTGCGGGAGAACCCGGGCACCACGATCCTCCTGGACGATCTGGACTACCTGGCCGCCGTCAACGGGTTCGAGGCGGTCGCCCGGTTCCTGAATCGGGTGGCCAACCAGGCCAGCGCGTCCGATGGCACGCTCATCGTGACCGTGGGCCGCGGCGCGTTCACGCCGGAGCAGACGGCTCTCCTGGGCGGCTGCATGGACCACGTGCTCGACTTCCCCGAGTTGACGAACGGCCTTCCGTCGCCGGTGCGGGGCAACGCGTTCCTCTTTGGGGCTCCCCAGGAGATCGCGGCCTCCCTTCCGCTCGCCGCGGTGCGGGGCGGTCTGGTCGTCACCACGGAGCATCCGTCCAAGGCCCGCCGCCGGTACGGCGACGCCTACGAGATCCTCTGGATCACGCCGCACCCCGAGGCCGGCCTGCCGAGCGCCCGGCCGACCGCGCTCGACACGGAAGCGCGGCGCGCCGTCTCGGGTTACCTCTCCGCCCACCCGGGAGGCGCCGTGGTCCTCGCCGGCTTGGAGCAGACCGCCCTCTTCACGGAGTTCCGGGCACTCCTCGCCTTCGTGAAGGACGCCGCCGACCTCGCCGCCCTGCACGGGGGGCGGGTCGTGGCGACCGTCGTCCCGGGCGGACTCCCGCCCGCGCAGGTCGCCATGCTGAGCCGCCGCCTGGACGTCCCGGGGCCGCCCGTGGTCAGGAGCTCTCTTCCTGGAGGGCTGCCCACAGCCGCTCCTGGAAGTCGAACTCCGACTCGATGACCCGTTTCATGAACAGGACCACCTGGCCCTGCGGATCGAGGCCGTTCCGCGCGCAGTACTCCCGGAACCCGCGGAGGACGTCCGGGTCGACGCGGATGTTGTACTGGACCTTGGCCTTCCGGCTCGGGGTCGTCGTCTTGCCGGGCACGGTTCCCCCATCGCGCCGCGGCTATATCTACATTCGGTAGCATTCGCTATCTTTCGGTACGAATGCTAGCCATTAAGTAATTGATAATCACATCTGGGAATGAGTGGGAGAGGAGGAGACCATCCGATGACCGAGGCGACCCGCGCCCGGAACCGGCCTGCGGTCCCCGAAGAACCAGGCTTGGAACCCCCTGATTCACCCGAATCGGCCGCCACGGACGCCGAACTCCAGGCGGACCTCCTTGAGTCTCTGGTCGAGTCGGCGGACTACGTGGACGTCCGGAAGCCACTCCCGGCCCGGAGTGGGTCGGGGCTTCAGCTGGCCACGCCCGAGGCGATCCGGGACGCCTTCGTCGCGGCATGGGAGGGCCTCTCCCATTCTCTCCATCTGGAGGTCGGCCCGAGCCGCGCCCTCGAGGAGGTGCGGGACCTCGTCCTGTACGATATCCCCGACGGCACGCGCTCCACCCTGTCCGTGCCGCCCGTCATGGATGTCGAGACGGACGCGGGGATGTACTGCCTCGCCCTCGTGCACACCCTCGCGTCCGTCGGCGCGCGGCGCGCCATCCTCCTGACCCACACCGTGTACAACCGGGAGCGCGGGCCCGAGGACACGCAACGCTTCCTGGAGATCCTGGCGCGCGGCGTGGACCCCTTCCGCGGCTACGCGCGCCGCCACCGGATCGGGATGCATCTCCACGGCATCCACGAGGGATACGAGCTCGGTCCGCTCCTCGCGCAAGCCTTCCCGCCGCCGGTCCGCTCGAGGTTCGATGCCCATTTCCTCGTGGAGTACGAGGAGGAGTGGTTCCTGACCCCGGAGGGCCGCGCCGTGCTGGAGCAGCTGCCCGACGTCGACATCGTCATCCGCCACACGAAGCTCCAGGTGAGCGGGGGGTGGATTCCGCTCAAGATGCGGAAGTCCGCGTACATGTACTCCCAGAACGGGAGCCTCAACTCGAACTGGTCCTACGACGAGTACGCGGCCATGGTCGCCGTGGCCTACGCCGCCAAGTTGCTCCACAAGGGCGAGGGGCTGAGCAAGAAGTACGTGTCCGTGGACGAGATCAAGGACCGCTACCGCCGGCGGGAACTCAACCTCCAGCAGCGCGTCGTGAAGCTCAAGGGGTCGCCCCGCAAGCTCTTCGTCATCGGCTCCCCGACGGGGCTCATCCAAGTCTACGCCTGACGCGGCCGCGTCACGACACGGAGAGCATGGTCGACAGCAGCTCGTCCACGCCCCGTGCGTCCTTCGCCACGCCGCGCCACTTCACGAGCACCTCCTCGTTGGCTGCCTCGAATCCATTCAGGGACTCGATCATCTTCCGTCGGAGCTGATCGTTCTCCTCGCCCCCCAGCACGAGGGTGAGGAACGTGTGGCCGCCGCGCTCCATGACCAGGGTGTAGTCGCCGTGGCGGATGGACTTGAGCCACTTGCCGCGGAGCGTCGGGAACGAGGTCCGCATGAAGTTCTGGATGACGTCCAGGGTGGCACTGAACGAGTCGGGGTCGATCATCCGTTCCTCGGGCACGAGCCGGGAGCCGATCAGCGTGCCGTCGCTGAAGGTGAGGAAGGCGCCCTTGATGTCGTACTGGGACGCCGTACGCCGCAGGAGCGCGGTGTTCAAGCGCTCCAAGGCGCTCGGGGTCACTGCAAAGAAGATGAGGACGCCGGGCAGGACCAAGGCCGTGGAGAAGAGGGGCGGCGCCGGGTTCCCGGTGACCGCCAGGTAGGTGTTCGTCGCCGAGCCCGCGATGACCGCGACGAGCAAGCCCAGCAACGTGATGCCGATCCGGCGCGCCACCCTCGGGCTCAGGCTCCGCAGCTCGAGGAACGTTCGGAGGACGCCGTACATGCCGCCCAGGACCAACGTCCCCAGGACGACGATCCACGGGTACAGCCACGTCGGGTTGTACACGGGGACGTAGGGTGCACCCCCCTCCGACAACGAGGTGAAACCGCTGAACATCTCCTCGTAGAACGTGACGACGAAGAACCCGACGGGCAGGAGGGCCAGGAGGAGAAGGCCGCGAAACCGGTGGTACAGGCTCACCCCGTACAGGAAGATGAACAGGGAGGCGAAGGTGAGACTCGTGAGGGATGCGGTGGCGGCGATCCGGGCGCTCGCGGGGTCGCCCATGTTGAAGAAGATCGCGTCGCTGACCCCATACGCGCCGGCGCCCAGGCAGAGGCCGAGGAAGAACACCTCGGTCCAGGTGCGGTACCGCTGCTGAGTCAGCAGGTACGCCGCGACCGCGAGCCAGGCCGCGGCGCCCAGGAGGGGCGACCACATGATGAACGAGTACGGTGCCATGGGCCTGCTTCGGGAGTCAACCGGCCACGTCACATAATCCTTGGGGACCGGGGCCTTACGTCTCTTCGAACAGGGACCCGAGCATGGTGTCCGTGCCGACGGCCTCGGAGGGCATCCCGCGCCAGTCCGCGAGCACGGGCTGGTTGTCGTGCTCGTACTTCAGGAGCATGTCACGCATGTGCCGGCGCAGCTGGTCGTTCTCCTCCCCTTGCAGGATGATCGTGAGGTACGACCAGCGGCCGCGCTCCATGACCAGCGTGTAGTCCCCGTGCTTGATCGCGCTGAGCGACCCGCGCAGGGTGGGGAACGAGGTCCTCATGAAGTTCTGGATCACGTCCAGGGTGGCGCCGAACAAATCCTGGTCGATCACCTTCTCGCCGGGCCGGATCTTGGCGCCGATGAGCGTCCCATCCGTGTAGATCACGAAGGCCGCCTTGATGTCGTAGCGGCTCGCCTTCCATCTCCGCACGGCGACCGAGAAGCGCTCCGTGCTCACGGGCGACAACGTGACGATCGAAACGATGCCCGGCAGGACCATGGCCGAGGAGAAGAGCGGTGGGATCTGGAGGTCCAGAAAGCCCCGGAGGGCATTGGTCACCACCCCGAGGCCCAGAGCGAGGAGCGTCGCGACGAACAGCCCGAGCATCCGACGCCGCAGGCGCGGCGATTGGAGGTTGACCTCTCGGTACGTCCGGAGGAGGGCGTAGGCCATGACCAGGGCGTAGACCACGACGAGGGTCACCCAGATCGTGAACCAGGTCTTGTCCCAGCTCCCGGCCCATGGGGGCCCACTTCCGACGAGAGACCGGATGTCCTCCGCGGGGTCGGGCACCAGATAGAGCCACACGCCGACAATCACCACCAAACAGGGGGCCAGGAGGCCAAACAGCCACGTCTGCATCCGGGTGTAGAACACCACCGCGAACAGCATGAAGAACGTGATTGCGAACACCAGGGTTGTGAAACTCGCCAGGGCCGCAAGCGCCGCCCGGGCCTCCGTCGGGGCGGTGAGGAAGAACACGTCGGCCAGGGCGTAGAATCCGACGAACAGGCAGGCCGCGAGGAAGAACACTTCCGTCCAGGTGCGGTAGCGGTCCCGGGCGACCTGCAAAGCGGCTAGGCCCCACCAGACGGCCACGGTCGCGAGGGGCAGGTACTGTAGGAACGCGAGGGTCCACGAGATGCTCATGATCGCCCTACGGACGGCCCAACCCCACCTCGGCCTTAACCCTTGTCTCGTGATTCCCGATTCCAGAAACGGTCCCGGGGATGACCCCTCTCGATCTCGCAACCGTTATGCCCCAACGCCCGATGTCCCGCCTCGGGAGGGACGCGGGCTCTCGAGGTGCGGAGGCATGGGGGCAGAACGCCCAGACTCGTCGTACGACGTGGTCGTCGCCGGCGCCGGGCCCGCCGGCTCGACGGCGGCGTTTGTGGCCGCCTCACGCGGTCTCCGGACTCTGCTCGTCGAGAGGCGCGGCCCGCCTCGGGACAAGACCTGCGGCGGCCTGCTCACGAACCTCTGTGTGGATTCCGTACGGGAGGTCTACGGTAAGGCCGTGCCCAAGGACGTCCAGATTCCGCCGAGCCCGATGCCGGTCTTCGTGGCTCCGCCGAGCGGCACGCGGCAGGGATTCCTCGTCCCGGGCGAGTACGTGTTGAACGTGACCCGCCGCGCCTTCGACGGGTGGCTCGCCAACTGTGCAGCCGACCGCGGCGCCGAGATCCTGGAGGATTCCGAGGTCCTGCGGTACTCCGGAGTCGGAGACCGCCTCGGCGTGAGCCTCCACACACCCGGGGGGGCGAGGGAGGTGACCACGCGCTGGCTCGTCGGCGGGGATGGTGTCTACTCGAAGGTCCGCGACCAGCTCTCGCCTCGCCCGTTGGTGAACCGCGCGTACTACATCCAGGAGTACTACCCCCGCACGGGCCGCTTCGAGGATTGGTTCTATCTCCTGTACCGCGGTGACACCTCGCCGATCTACGCCTACGTGATCCCCAAGCGCGAGCTCCTCTGCCTGGGGATCGGGATCCACAAGACCGCGCCGCCGACGTTCGAGCGGGGCATGGCCCGATTCAAAGAATGGCTCCGGGATGACCTTGGGTTCCGAGACGACGGGGCGCGGCACCGAGAGGGCTTCAGCGTCCCGTTTGGCAACGTGGTGCTTGGGGAGGGCCCCATCCTCCTGGCGGGGGACGCCGCGGGGTTCTGCTATCCACCGACGGGCGAGGGCATCACCTATGCCGTTCAGAGCGGAGCCGCCGCCGCAGCGTCGGTCATGGAGACCGATCCCCTTCGCGCGTATGGCGAGCACATGGCGGCCGCTCGGACGGCGATCGAGGCCGCGGCCGCGCGAACCCTGCGACTCTCCGACGCGGAACGCGAGGAGCGGATCCGCACCAAGACCGGTCTCTGAGAGGCCGCTAGGCCCCGTCGCGTTTCACCGCCTTGAGCTGACCGCGGTACATCTCGAGGAGTTCCTTCTGCGTGGTCGCGTCCTCCGGCTTCTTGTCGTCGCGCCACCTGCCCGTGAACCGGGGGAAGCGGACGGCGAGCCCCGCGCCTTCGCGGATCGCGTCGCGGGCGCACGTGTGCACGGGGCTCACCGTGATCTCCGCGCCCTTCACCTCGAGGACGAACCGCGGCTCGAGCCACACGTCGGGGGTGAGCTTGGAGTCCACCCGCGCATGCCGGTGCGGCGCCACGGCCTCTTTGAACCGCTCCTTGAGCCCGAACAGGGTCTCGTCGTCGAAGCCCGTGCCCAGCTTGCACGTCGTCCGGAAGACGTCGGCCTTTTCGTCGTAGGCGGCCATGAGGAGTGCGCCGTAGGTCCCCGCGCGCCTCCCCCGACCCGCGAACGCGCCCACGGCGACGAGGTCGATCGTGTCGCTCAGGGCCGTGCTGTACTCCTTCTTGAATTTGATCCACTGGAAGCCGCGCGCTCCCGCCTCGTACGCCGACGTGAGGCTCTTGGCCATGAGCCCCTCGCAGCCCGCCTGGAGGGCCTCATCGAAGAACGCCTCGGCCACCGGGACGTCCGCGGTGACCTTGTAGGTCGCGCGCCGCACGCGGTCGTTTTCCTTCAGGATGCCGTCGAGTGCCGCGCGCCGCTCCGCGTACGTCCGCGGGGTGAGGTCCTCCCCCTCCTTCAGGAGGCAGTCGAATGTGAACAGGGTCACGGGGAACTCCTGGGCCATCCGGTCCACGTCCGTCTTGCGTCCGCGGCGCCGGCTCACCTCCTGGAATGGGAGGAACTCGCCCGTGTTCGCGTCCACGGGGACCGCCTCGCCCTCCACGATGGCCTCCTTCGCTCGGACCGCGGTCCGCAGCCCCTCCACGATCTCGGGGAACTGTCCCGTGATGTTCTCCAGCTCGCGGGAGAACAGCTGGATCCGGTCCTTGGTGATGTGGGCCTGGCACCTCAGGCCGTCGTACTTGTACTCCAGGGCGCACTCCCCCAAGCGCTCCATGACCTCCTGGAGCGTCGGCAGGCGCTCCGCGAGCATGGAACGGATGGGCCGGAACAGCTGGAGGTGGATGCGGTCGACGCCCGCGAGGCCGCCCTCGGCGAGGGCGCGGGCCACCTCGCCCAGATCCGAGCAGACGTTGTACGCGCGCTCGACGCGGTCTCGCTCCTCCTTCGTGGCGAACGTGGCCGCGAGGGCGTCGATCATGGTCATGTCCGCGACGCCGAGGCGCATCTTGCCCACGACGATGCGGGCGATATATCGCGCCTCCTTCGGGGTGGCGTCCGAGAGGAGCTCCGCGAGGAGCCGCAGCTTCTTCTCCTGGGACCCGGACCCCGCGGTGGTCGCAATCTCCCTCAGGTTCTGGAAGACCTTGGCGACCGTGAGCGGCTCCGAGGTCAGGGAGGTCTGCCTCCTTCCGCGTAGCCGGTCCTCCGCGACGAGGCCCAGGTCACCCGCGGACTTCCACGCGGCCTCGATGGACGCGTCCGAGTCGCCCGTGGCCTGGGCGATGGCCCGGATCGCGAGCTTCTCCGCGAGGCCGAGTTCGGTGCCCGCGTAGTCCGGGTAGACCCGACCCTGGGTCAGGTACACGACGGGCTCGATCTCGCCCTTGGGGACCCCCCTGAACAGCTCCACGAGGAGGTCCGTCATCTCGAGGCGCTTCGTCGTGGCCTCGAGCCTCTCGTACACGTCGACCAGGGCCGCGTAGCGCATGGAGGTCACCTACATCGGAAGGCGGCTTAAGCGTGGCGGGAGGGTCACCGGACCTTGGCCACCACCTGGGCCACGATGGCCTCGCTCTGGCCCGTGTACCGCTCGGGCCGCATGGCCTCGTCGATCTCCTTCACGCTCAGGACGGCCCGCACGCGTCTGTCCGCCTTGAGCGCGTCCTTGAGCTGGCTGCCCTTCGTCCGCGCCTTCATCGCGATGTCGCGGACGAGACGGTGGGCCTCCTGGCGCCCCATCCCCTTCCGGGTGAGGGCGATCATCACGCTCTCGGACATGGCCTGCCCCCGCGTGGCCTCCAGGTTCTGCTTCATCCGGTCCGGGTAGACGCGCAGGCTGCGGAAGATCTCCGTGCTCCGCGCGAGCATCTCGTCGAGGAGGACGCACGCATGGGGGATCAGGATCCGCTCCGATGCGCTGTTCGTCAGGTCGCGCTCGTGCCACAGGGCCACGTTCTCGTACGCGGGGATGACCAGGGCGCGCACGACACGCGCCAGGGAGACCACGTTCTCCGCGTTCACCGGGTTCTCCTTCTGGGCCATCGTGGAGCTGCCGACCTGCTTCTTCGCCTCGAAGGCCTCCGCGGCCTCCCCGATCTCGTTCCGCTGCAGATTGCGGACCTCCGTGGCGAACTTCTCCAGGGACGACGCGACGTTCGCGAGGACGGCGATGAACTCCGCGTAGCGGTCGCGGCCGACGACCTGGGTGGACGCCTCGTCCACGCCTACCCCGAGGTCGGCCATGACGGCCGCCTGGATCTCCAGGGCCTTGGGGCCGAACGCGGCCCCCGTGCCCACGGCGCCGGACATCTTGCCCACGACGACGCGCTTGGTCATCTCGACGAGCCGCTCGCGGTGCCGCTCCACCTCCGCGGCGTACACGGCCATCTTGAGGCCGAACGTGATCGGGACGGCGGCCTGCCCGTGCGTGCGTCCCAGCATGACCGTGGCGCGGTGCTTCTTCGCCAGGTCCGCAAGGGCGTGCGCGAGGCCTTCCAGGTCTGCGTCCAGGATCGCGATGGCGTCCCGAAGCTGGAGCGCCGTGGCCGTGTCCGAGATGTCGTTGCTCGTGGCGCCGAAGTGGACGTACTTCCCCGCGTCCTTGCCGCTCGCCTCCGTCAGAGCGAGGACCACGGCCATGATGTCGTGGCGGGTCTCCTGCTCCAGCTCGTTCACGCGCGCGACGGTCACGTCCTTCGTCGTCGCATGGGCCGTGATCTCCTTCGCGGCCTCGCCGGCGACGAGGCCCGCCTTGGCCTCCGCCCGCGCGAGCGCGGCCTCCACGTCGAGGAGCCGCTGGAGGCGGGCGTCCTCCTCGAAGACGGCCTTCATCTTCGGGCGGCCGTAGCGAAAGTCGATCGGGCAGAGCATGGACATGGTGCTCACGTCGGGGCAAGGCCCCGGGCCGTTATGGAGCTTTCTCCCTGCGGCGCGGGGGAGACCGCCGGAAGGGCCACACGCCGGGAATCCCCATGGGTTCCCGAGGGATTGCCGTGCGCGTGGGAAGGTTCCAGGTCATCGGGCTAGTCGGCGTGGCGCTCATCGCGGTGGCCGGCGTGCTCGCCGTGGTGCTGCCCCAGCTCTCTCCGCCCTCCTCCGTCCCACCGTTGGCGTGGGAGGTGCTCTTCGGCGCGGGCGTTCTCCTCTTCTGGGTCGGCGCGATGGGCGGGATCTCGGAGGTCATCCGGGGAACCGGCCGACGTCCGGCCGTCGGCGGCGAGCCCGTCTCGCCCCCGAAGGGAGGCCTAGCCACGCCGTACGGGGCTGCCGTGTCCCGGGAGGAGCAGGGGTGCGTTCAGGGCCGTGAGCTTGCGGAAGGAGTCCCTGGAAGCGGCCACATCCTCCATGACGATGGGCGGTTCCGGCGTCCCCCGCCGGCCGTTTACCGCGTCACCTGCGAACAGGATGCCCGCCTCGCGTGCGTAGAACGCGCACGACCCGAGGGTGTGCCCGGGCGCGTGGATCACTTCGACGGGCCAGCCCAGGATGTCCAGCACCTCGCCGCCGTCCAGGAGGCGGTCCGTTTCCAGGGGCGGGCCACGTATGAACGGCGTGAAGAGTCCCATGAAGGCTGCGACGACCTTCATCCTGGCTTCCACGCCATGGGTCCGTCGCCGCTCGCGCTTGGCGGCCACGGGGGCGTCGATCCGGTGCAGATCCACCTCGGCCCGGGCCTCGCGCTTCCAGACGACCGCGGTCCCGACGTGGTCCACGTGATGGTGGGTGAGCAAGAGGACCGCGATGTCCTCCACCTCCTTGCCCAGCTCCCGCAGCCCCTGGCGGATGTGATCCTCCGCCTTCCGCGTGCCCGTGTCCACGAGGACGATCTTCCCCAGGTCGAGGACATACAGGTTCACGAACCGGTCCTCGAGGCGGTACACCTGGTCCGCCACGCGCTGGAGACGGTCCGGGGCCACGCACGGTCCATCCGGGCGTCCCGGATAAGGCTCGCGCCGGGGGTCAGGCCGCGGGGGATCCCAACGGCAGGCGGAGCGTGAACACGGCGCCCTTTCCGGGCTCCGTCTCGAGCTCGATCTGACCGCCGTGGGCGTCGACCACGGTCTTCGTGAACGTGAGCCCGAGACCGACTCCCTCGCCCCGCGCCTTCGTCGTGAAGAAGGGCTTGAAGATCTGGTCCCGTTCCTCCGGGGACATCCCTTTGCCCGTGTCCCGAACGCGCACCACCGCGGTCGCCGCCTCGGGCCGGAGGGAGACCGTGACGGTCCCCTGCTCCGTCGCCTGGAAGGCGTTCTTGATCAGGTTGACGAACACCTGGGACATCTTCAGGGGGTCCACGGACGCGGACACGGAGGCGTCGCCCAGGTCAAGCGCGAGGGACACGCCCTCCCTCCGGAACGCCGCCGCCTGCTCTGCGGCGATGCGGAGGAGGACGCCCAAGTCCGTGGTCTCCTTCTTGAGGTCCGTGGACCGCGTGAAGCTCAGGACCCCCTCGATGATCTTCCCCGCCACACGCCGCTGGGCGTCGAGCCGGTCCAGCCGATCCCGGAGGGCGGGGTCCGTGATCTGGCCACGCAGGTTCGCGGTGAGCAGGGCGATGTTCGTGAGCGGCGTGTTCAGCTCGTGCGCGACGAACGCCGCGGTGCGACCGATGGATGCCAGCCGCTCCGACTCGATGAGCCGCGCCTCGGCCCGCCGGTAGTCCGTCACGTCCTCGATGATCGTGAGGATCGTTGGCTCGGAGGCCAGGTCCACCCGCTCGGACCAGAGCCTGCCCTGCCGCAGCTCGCCGCCCTTCGTGCGCAGGACCGTCTCGATGCCGCGGACCCCCTCCCCCCTCGAGAGGGGTTCCAGGATCGCCGCACGGTTCTCGATGGGCTGCAGGATGTTCACCTCGGCGGCTGTCTTCCCGATGAGCTCCTCGCGGCGGTACCCGAAGGCTCGCACGAAGCTCTCGTTCACGTCGATGAGGCGGCTGCCGTCCAGGCGGGAGATGATCGCCGGCAGCGGGTTGAGGTAGAAGGCTTTGGAGAACCTCTCCGCGAGCTGGCGGCGGACGTCGTCCGCGTGTTCGGCCTCGAGGAACTGTCCCATCCGTACCCCGAGATCCGCCATGAGGTCCGGGAACGTCGGATCGGGCTCATGCGAGGCACGGCTGAAGAACACCATGATGCCGAGCACCCTGCCGCTGTGGCCCGTGATCGGGAAGGAGAGCCCCTGTCGCAGGCCGAGGGCCTCCGCGGCCCGGGTCCGCTGGAAGTGCCGGGCCGGGGTCAGTTCGTCCAGCCACTCGGGGCGCCCCGTGGCCCACGTGGTCCCCGGGATGCCCACGCCCCGACGGACGGCGATGGCTTGGCCCGCGTTCTCGAACTCGCGGGAGGGGAACCCCTCGACGTGCCACGCCCCCTCCCATCGGAGGACGTCCCCGTCGGGCAGGCACCTCCAGAGCTCGCCGTACTCCCAGTCTGCTTCCTCGCAGACGGCACGAAGGATGCGCGGGACCGCCTCCCGGAAGGACGCGGAGCCCTCTAGGACGCGGGTGACCGCGTACTCCGTGCGGAGGCGGCGCTCCGCCCGCGCCCGCTCCGTGATGTCCAGGGCGAGGATGAGCCGGGCGCGGTGGCCGTCGAAGTCGATCTCGTTGCCGCGGACCTCCACGTCGATCAGCGTGCCGTCGCGCTTGATGTGACGCCAGATCCCGATGGACTCCGTCGAGCTGTCCAGGCTCTCGATCTCCCGGGTCAGCCGCGGGACCTCGCTCGGCGGCCGGATGTCCTTGATCGTCATCCGCAGGAACTCGTTCCTCGAGTAGCCGTAGCGCTCTACGGCCGCATCGTTCACGGCGAGGAAATAAAGGCTCTTGACGTCGTAGACCCACATGGGGAGCGGGTTCTTCTCGAAGAGGAGGCGGTACGTCTCCCCGATGAAGCGCACTCGAGGATACCTCGCCGCCTCGCCGGGTTCGGGCGAGGGGGGGTCGTCACGGCGCTCATCCGGCTCGTTTCGGGGCATCGACGGCTGGGGACGGCGGGCCTTGGCCATCTCCCTCTCCGGTTACCATTCCCGAACAGGCTATATCCCGTTTGCTGTCTCAGAATCTTCGGTGACCCTAAATCCGGTCCTCTTCGGATGCACGGGAGGCTATCGCGGCGTCCCCGCCCTGATGGTCTCCTGTCCCCCCATGAAGGGCCGGAGCACCTTGGGCACGGTCACCGTCCCATCCGCGTTCTGGTAGTTCTCGAGGATGGCCACGAGGCCGCGGGACGTCGCCATGGCCGTCGAGTTCAGGGTGTGCGGGGTGAACTTGTCGCCGCCCACCTTGCCCGCCCGGATGTTCAGCCGTCGCGCCTGATAGTCCGTGCAGTTGGAGCACGAGATCACCTCCCGGTATTTCCCCTGCCGAGGATACCACGCCTCGATGTCGTACTTCTTCGCCGCCACGGTGCCGATGTCCCCCGTGCAGACGTTGACCACGCGGTAGGGGATCTCGAGGGCGCGGTAGATCGCCTCGCCGTTCTCGCGGAGCTTCTCGTGCCACGTCCAGCTGTCCTCGGGGCGGCAGAAGACGAACTGCTCGATC